>Ga0102815_10000660_pt1 | contig 22619 bp, 19 predicted proteins | sample ColrivemetaGS759_FD_79113 | JGI IMG/M metagenome (GOLD analysis project Ga0102815, IMG submission 79113) | Estuarine microbial communities from the Columbia River estuary - Ebb tide ETM metaG S.759 | ecosystem: Environmental > Aquatic > Marine > Intertidal zone > Estuary | place: USA: Columbia... | reverse complement strand
TATCGTCACGCATGGATTGCATGAGTTGGGTCAGCATTGGCCCTATGAGCCGATCCATCATCTGGCAGAGCAGGCCGCGCATGGGGTGAATGAGGGGATGCAAGGCCTTGTTTCTTGGGCAGTGACGGCGGGTTTGGATGGGGTGTTTGGGCTGGTCTTTGGGCTGATCTTGATCCCGGTAGTGCTGCGGGGGATTGTGCCGTTGGTTGGATTGATCAAGGGCAAGGCGTGACACACCAAGGCGCGCGACGGCGACCGCATAGAAAAGGGCGGCCCCAAGAGGCCGCCCTTTGCATTGTCAAATATGATCAGCCAATCAAGCGTTTGACTTCGGCGACGACGGCTTCGGCGGTGATGCCGAATTTTTCGTAGAGCACTTCAGCCGGGGCGGATGCGCCGAACCCTGTCATGCCGACAAAGCCAGCCTTGGTGTCGCGGCCGCGCTCGCCAATCAGCCAGCGATCCCAGCCCATCCGCACGGCAGCTTCGACGCCAACGCGCACCGGGCCTGCGGGCAGCACCTTTTTGCGGTAGGCTTCGTCTTGAGCCGCGAAGAGTTCCATCGAGGGCATCGAGACGACGCGGGTGCCGATGCCCTGTGCTTCCAGCATTTCGCGGGCATTCATGGCGATTTCGACTTCCGACCCTGTCGCAATGAGGATTGCCTGACGTTTGGAGCCTGCATCGGCCAGCACGTAGGCGCCTTGAGCGGTGAGGTTCTTGGCCGTGTGCTTGGTGCGCTGCGTCTTCACATTCTGGCGGGTGAGCGACAGGACTGAGGGGGTTTCTTTGGTCGAGAGGGCCAATTCCCATGCTTCTGCTGTCTCGACGGTATCACAAGGGCGGAACACCCATGTGTTGGGCGTCGCGCGCGAAATCGCCAGATGCTCTACGGGCTGGTGGGTCGGGCCATCTTCGCCCAGTCCGATCGAGTCGTGGGTCATCACAAAAACGGTGGGCACTTTCATCAAAGCCGCCAGACGCATGGACGGGCGGGCGTAATCGGTGAAGGCCATGAAGGTGCCGCCATAAGGGCGGATGCCGCCGTGCAGGGCCATGCCATTCATTGCGGCGGCCATACCGTGTTCGCGGATACCCCAATAGACGTAGCGGCCTTTGCGGTTGTCGATGTCAAACACACCGAGGTCACCTGTCTTTGTGTTGTTTGAACCTGTCAGATCGGCGGAGCCGCCAACAGTTTCAGGCATGACCGGGTTGATCGCTTCCAGCACCATCTCGGAGGATTTCCGAGTGGCAACCTTTGGTGCGGTTTCGCTGATTTGCTTTTTCAGCGCGCGCATGGCGGCTCCGAGCTTGACGGGGGCGTCGCCAGCAAAGGCGCGCAGGAAATCGGCGCGCTTGCCGGTTGGAAGGGTTGCCAGTCGGTCTTCCCATGCGGCGCGCGGAGTGGCGCCACGCAGGCCCGCGGCGCGCCAGTTGGAAAGAATGTCCGCCGGGATATCGAAGGGCGCATGTGTCCAGCCCCATGCGGATTTGGCAGCTTCGTTTTGCTTGGCATCCGTGAGCGCGCCGTGACCCTTGGAGGTGTCCTGTGCCGCATGCCCCAAAGCGATATGGGTTTTGCAAGCAATCATCGAGGGCTGTGCGGTGGCTTTTGCGGCGGTAATGGCTGCGTCGATGGCTACGGGGTCATGGCCGTCGATTTCTTGGACATGCCAGCCTGCTGCGCGGAACCGTGCAACCTGATCTGTGCGATCAGACAGATCAACGCGCCCATCAATGGTGATGTTGTTGTTGTCCCAGAACACCACAAGGCGGCCCAAGGCGTGGCGACCAGCAAGGCCAAGCGCCTCGTGGCTCACGCCTTCCATCAGGCAGCCGTCGCCTGCGATGACATATGTGTGGTGATCCGTGACCTTGGCACCATAGCGGCCACGCAAGATTTCTTCGGCCATGGCCATACCGACAGCCGTGGCGATGCCCTGACCGAGCGGGCCTGTGGTGGTTTCAATGCCAGATGCATGGCCGAATTCCGGGTGTCCCGCCGTGCGCGCGCCCCATTGGCGGAAGTTGCGAATTTCCTCCATGGTCATGTCTGCATATCCCGTCAGGTGCAGCAGCGAGTAGATCAGCATCGAGCCGTGCCCTGCGGAGAGCACGAAGCGGTCGCGGTCAGGCCAGAGCGGCTGGGTGGGGTCGAATTTCAGGTGTTTGGTGAAAAGCACGGTCGCGACATCCGCCATGCCGATGGGCATGCCGGAGTGGCCGGAGTTGGCAGCGGTGACCGCATCCAAGGTGAGCGCGCGGATGGCTGTTGCCATGCGCCAATGATCGGGGTGAGCGGTTCTGAGCGCGACGATGTCCACTGAGCGATGTCCTTGGCTGGGAATGGTTTGTGGCGGGTTTGCCACCCAGCCTTGCGAAGATCAAGCGTTGCGCCTAAGTCCTTGCCAGAGTTGACCGTTTTGAGGGCGCATTTTGCTTTTGCCTTGGGTAGACTTGGCGAAAGTGGCTGGGGCGTTCTGATTCGAGCGCAACCTGTGCGTGGAAAGCCGTTGCATCTACAGGCATGAGCGGCAGATTCGCCTGCGTCTGACGCGGCACTAGGGATTTACGCTGAGGCAAAGGAGAGCCGAGAGGATGAGCGAAGCACCCCAGATCGCAGAATTGGAACGGCGGCTTTCGTCGGCGCTCGAGCGGATCGGAAGCGCGCTCGATGGCTTGGCGCGCCCTGAGGCCGAGACAGCAGCCGCTTCGGTGGCCCAAACCGCCGCTGAGCCAAACATTCAATCTGAAGGGGGCGCGCAGACTGTTGAGGCGGCTGCGGAGATTGCCCAGCTGCGTGACGCTTTGGACGAAGAGCGTTTGGCGAATGCACAATTGGAAGAGCGGCTTAAGCGGCTGAAACTTCGCAGCGATGCGGCGCAGGACTTGGTTCAGAAGGAATTGGAGACAGCGAAAGGTTCGTTGCAGAAGCTGGATGGGGAATTGCAGCGTTTGCGCCGGGCCAATAGTGAATTGCGCGCTGCTGCGGTGGAGTTGAGAGCTGCCGCTTCAGAAGGGGGCGCAGACCCGCATTTGGTCAACAAGGCGATGGCGGCGGAGCTAGAAGCGGTGCGGGCAGCACAGGCGGCAGATGCGGCTGAGGCTGAAGCTATTTTGACAGCGCTGCGGCCTTTGGTGGCGAGCAAACCTGAAACCGAGACAGAGGAGGCCTGAGCCATGCCTGAAGTGGAAATCCGGATCGGTGGGCGTGCCTTTGAAGTTTCTTGCCAAGAAGGTGAGGAACATTTCCTCTTTGGGGCCGCCAAGATGCTTGATGTCGAAGCGTCTGTTTTGACAGAGCAAATCGGGCGGTTGCCCGAGGCGCGCATGCTGTTGATGTCGGGGCTGATGCTGGCTGACAAGACTGCTGGTTTGGAAGACCGGGTGCGCGAAGCAGACGAACAGATCGCAGCTTTGGAAGCCGAAGTGCAGCGCTTGCGTGATAGGCCCGCGCCTGCGCCTGAGCGGATCGAGGTGCCTGTGATCCCGCCACAAATGAGCGAGACGCTGGCAGAATTGGCGGCGCGCGCGGAAGCGATGGCGCAACGGGCCGAAGAAAAGGCTGCCTCCTGATCGGGATGCTCACCGGTAAAGATGAAAAAGGGGCCCAAAGCAGGCCCCTTTTTAAATCGAAATAGGCGCGGCGATGCGGCTGGATCAGCCGTTGGCTTCGCGGATTTTATCGGCGGCCTCTTTGGAGTAAGCCACGCCTTGGCCTTCAAAGAGTGTGTCCAGTTCGCCCGAGAGCGTCATTTCGGTGATGATGTCGCAGCCACCGACAAATTCGCCTTTGACATAGAGCTGTGGGATCGTCGGCCAGTCCGAGTAGTCCTTGATCCCTTGGCGAATGTCTGCGTCTTCAAGCACGTTCACATCGGCATAATCCACGCCCATGTAATTCAAGACGCCTGCGACGCGGCTGGAGAAGCCACATTGCGGCATCATTTTGGTGCCTTTCATGAAGAGAACGACATCTTTGGATTTCACCAGAGTGTCGATGCGGGATTTTGCGTCGGTCATGTCGATCTGTCCTATCACTGAATGGGGCGTCACTTTGGGGGGCGAGCGTGCGCGAATTGGCGCTGATTATTCGGGAGCTTTTGTCGTCAGCGCCAAGGCATGGAGCGCGCCTTGCGGGCCATCCATTTTACCTTTGAGGGCTGCGTAGACTGCGCGTTGCTGTTGCACGCGGTTCATGGTGCGGAAGCTTTCGTCTACCACCTCGGCAGAGAAATGCGCGCCGTCATCTCCTTCGACTTTGATAATGGCCTTGGGAAAGGCTTCACGGATCAGAGCTTCGACCTCGTGGGCGTCGATGGGCATGGAATTGGTCCTCCGGTCGTCTGGGCGTTGCTTGGGCGTTGGTTGAGCAAATCTAGGCTGGCTCGGGGCAACTCGCAAGGGCAAGCCGGGGAATTGACCGGGCTTTGACATGGGATCAACGGCACGCGAAAGATGGGGCAGGCAAGAGATCGCACGGATCTCGTAAAGTAGGGGATGGAAGATGAAGGCGAAAGTGACGTGGATTAATGGGCGTGCGTTTCTGGGCGAGAGTGGCTCGGGGCATGCGGTGGTGATGGACGGTGCGCCCGAATCCGGTGGGCGCAACATCGGGGTGCGTCCGATGGAAATGATGCTGTTAGGCTTGGGCGGATGCACGGCCTTTGATGTGGTGATGATCTTGGAGAAGGGGCGCGCCGCGATCACAGGTGTTGAGGTGGAATTGGACGCGGAGCGGGCTGCGGAGGATCCAAAGGTGTTTACGGCTGTCAAGCTGATCTACACCTTCACTGGCAAGGACCTGAAGCGCGCGGTTGTGGAGCGGGCCGTCGCGCTGTCAGCAGAAAAATATTGCTCGGCGTCGAAAATGTTCGAGCTTTCGGCAGAGCTGACGCATGAGATAATCATTCAAGAGGCATGAGGCGAAGCAAAAAAGGGGAAGAGCCCCCCTTTCGATCCGTCGAGAAATTTCCCTAGTCGAAATCGGATCAGTTTACCGCCGCAGCAAAGGCGCTGCGGTAGAGGCTTTGCAGGTCTGCAAGTGTGCTCTCGGATGTGCCCAAACGCAGCGTGGTGCCGCCGAATGTTCCGATGCGTGCCAAGGGAATGCCCGCAGCTTGCGCGGCTGTTTCGAGCAGCGCTGCGTTTTCGGACGAAGCCGCAATGAGGTAGCGGGCTTGGTCCTCTCCGAAAAGCTGAGCCGTGCTCGTGACGTCAATGCCAAGGCCTGTCTGGGCTGCGTCGGCCATTTCAAAAGCGGCCAGTGCCAAGCCGCCATCGGCAAGGTCGGTGCAGGCGCGGATTGCCTTGTGCTGGGTGCGAATAAACGCGCCATGAGCGGCTTCTGCGGCGAGATCGACTTGGGGGGCGTCGCCGTCTTCACGGCCGAAATGCTCGGCCAAGAGGGCGGATTGGCCCAGATGACCGCGTGTTGCGCCCAAAAGAAGGGCGATATCGCCGGGCTGTGCTGGGCCGAGAATGGCACGGTCTGGGGTTTCGATCAGGCCCACGGCGCAGATGGTTGGGGTCGGCAGAATGCCTTTGCCATCCGTTTCGTTATAAAGGGAAACGTTGCCCGAGACGATGGGGGTGTCGAGCGCGAGGCAGGCTTCGCCGATCCCTTGAAGAGCACCCACAAATTGGCCCATGATTTCAGGCTTTTCCGGGTTGCCAAAGTTGAGGTTGTCGGTGGTGGCCAATGGTTTGGCTCCGACAGAGATCAGGTTGCGGAAGGCCTCTGCGACGGCTTGTTTTCCGCCCTCGACAGGGTTGGCTTTGACATAGCGCGGGGTCACATCTGAGGTGAAGGCCAGAGCCTTGCCCGTGCCGTGCACCCGAATGATACCTGCACCGAGACCGGGAGCGCGCACCGTATCTGCCATAACCATGGAGTCATATTGTTCATAGACCCATTGCTTGGCGGCATAGTTGGGTGTGCCAATCAAGGATTTGAGACCGTCGATGGCATCCACCTCGGCAACGGGTGCCAGAGGGGCGGCTGCGGGTGTCGGGACCCAAGGGCGATCATATTCCGGCGCAGACGAGGAAAGCTTTGACAGGGGGAGGTCGGCCTTGACGGTATTGCCGTGCAAGATGAGGAAGCGATCTTCGGGGATAGTTTCGCCAACGATGGCGAAGTCGAGGTCCCATTTGTCGAAGATTGCTTTGGCTTCGGCCTCTTTTTCGGGCTTGAGCACCATGAGCATACGCTCCTGGCTCTCCGAGAGCATCATCTCATAGGCGGTCATAGCGGCTTCGCGTTGGGGAACGTGGTCGAGGTTGAGCTTGATCCCCAAACCGCCTTTGTCACCCATTTCCACAGCAGAACAGGTCAGGCCCGCGGCACCCATGTCTTGGATCGAGATGACAGCCCCAGAGGCCATCAATTCGAGGCATGCCTCAAGCAGGCGCTTTTCGGTAAAGGGGTCGCCAACTTGGACAGTCGGGCGCTTTTCTTCAATGGTTTCGTCGAACTCGGCTGACGCCATGGTGGCACCGCCCACACCGTCGCGGCCTGTCTTGGCACCAAGGTAAACGACAGGCATCCCGACACCCGAGGCGGCCGAATAAAAGATCTTGTCGCTGTCTGCGAGACCTGCTGCAAAGGCGTTAACGAGGCAATTGCCATTATAAGCTGGGTGAAAGCGGACTTCGCCCCCCACGGTAGGAACGCCAAACGCATTGCCATAGCCGCCAACGCCTTCGACCACGCCATGCACCAATTGACGGGTTTTCCAATGGTCAATGGCGCCGAAAGACAGCGAGTTCATGGCTGCAATCGGACGGGCGCCCATGGTGAAAACGTCGCGCAGGATGCCCCCAACGCCCGTAGCCGCACCTTGGTAAGGCTCGATATAAGAGGGGTGGTTATGGCTTTCCATTTTGAAAATAACGGCCTGACCATCGCCAATGTCGACAACACCTGCGTTTTCGCCCGGACCGCAAATGACTTGCGGCCCTTTGGTGGGCAGTCCGCGCAACCATTTCTTGGAGGATTTGTAGGAACAATGCTCGTTCCACATGGCCGAGAAGATGCCCAACTCGGTGAAGGTTGGCTCGCGACCGATAATTTCGAGGATGCGGGCATATTCATCGGGTTTTAGGCCGTGAGAAGCGATCAGCTCGGGGGTGATGGCGGGGTCCTGCATCGGCGGGCTCCTTTGGCGGGCGGCAGATTTCTGCGCGTCATAGCGGAAGGGGGGGCAGGGGGAAAGAGGCGGATGCGCCGCGTCGGGCCTTGTGGCGCCATTTTATGCGAAAACAATGACTGCCAAATCCAAGAGTGCGTTTGGATCTGGGGGGCGTCGCGGCCCAGACCAAAAAAAAGGCCGAGCACAAAGCTCGGCCGAAGTCCAACAGGGAGGTATGATGGAAGCCGGACTTACCGTCGCTTCCGTCAAATGATGAATGAGGCATCACATGCGCCCCAATCAAGACAATTATGCTGCGCTTGCAGCATGGCCGATATGCGATCAGCGCATAACTTGCTTAACAGGTTAGCTAACTGCCTGATCTTTAAGCTGTTTGCGATAACTGATGATCTCTTCCTGAACGAAGTCGCGGAAGGCAGAGACACGTTTTGAGTGCCGCAATTCCTCTGGGTAGGCCAGAAACACGGGCACTTCCGCGCTTTCCACTTCTGGCATCACGCGGGAGAGATTCGGAAAATCTTGCGTCAGATAGTCGGGCAAAACGCCAACGCCGAGGTTCGATAGAACGCCTTGCAGCACGCCAAAGTAGTTATTGACCTTTAAAGTGGAGCGCGGCTCATAGCTCATGAGATGCGCTACAAGCATAGCGCCCGCCCCAACCTGATGGGCGGTCGGGTTTTGGCAAATCAGGCGATGCTGCGCGACATCCTCGATCCGTTCAGGTGTGCCATGCTTTGCAAGGTAATCTGGCGAGGCATAAAGGCGCATTCGCACGCCCATCAGGCGTTTGCGAATAAGGTCAGCTTGGCTGGGCTCTTTCATACGGATGGCCACATCCGCTTCGCGCATCGGCAAATCAAGCACACGCTCTTCAAGCATCAGGTCGATCTTGAGATCGGGGTATTTGGTGTAAAGGGCTGGAAGGCGAGGGGCGAGCCAAAGAGAGCCGAAGCCTGTGGTTGTGGTGACACGCAATTCGCCAAAGACTTCTTCCTCGCTGTCGCGGATGCGCGCGGCGGCGGTGTCGAGGCGTTTGACCATCGAGGATGTGGCCTCGAATAACAACTCTCCCTGTTCTGTAAGAATCAGTCCGCGGGCATGGCGGTGGAACAGCGTGGTGTTTAGGCTTTCTTCCAGCGCACGGATCTGCCGTGAGACAGCCGATTGGCTGAGATGCAGCGTGTCGCCAGCATGCGTCAACGACCCTGCATCCGCAACAGCGTGGAATATTCTGAGCTTGTCCCAATCCATAGTCGCAACTTTCCTTAACTTCTCAACGGTTACCGCACAATTCGGTGGCTGCCACCCCTTAACCGTGCCGTGACGTCAGGTTGTCACGTCTTTTTTGGTTGTAGGTCAGAAAACTTGACCTAGTATGATGATAGACTGAGCATGTCATGAGCAGGAAGGGGAGACCAGCGTATGACGACGGCAAAGGTATCACTGAACGATCGTTTTGATTTGGAAAAATCACCGGTTCTGTTGAACGGCACACAAGCCTTGGTGCGCTTGATGCTGATGCAAAAGGCGCGGGACCGGGCGGCGGGGCTGAATACCGCCGGATATGTGACGGGGTATCGCGGATCGCCCTTGGGGGCGGTTGACATGCAAATGCGCCGTGCGGGCAAGGTGCTGGCCGAGCATGATGTCCAATTCCAAGAAGGGTTGAACGAAGATCTTGCAGCTACTGCGATTTGGGGCGCGCAACAGGCAGAGTTGCGCGGCGAGGGCAAGTTCGACGGGGTTTTTGGCCTGTGGTATGGCAAAGGTCCCGGCGTAGACCGTTCGGGGGATGTGTTTCGTCATGCGAATATGGCGGGCAGCTCAAAGAATGGCGGCGTGATCGTTGCCATGGGCGATGATCATACCGGAGAAAGCTCAACTGTGTTGCACCAGTCTGAATGGGCTTTGGTGGATGCATATATGCCGATTGTCAGCCCGGCAGGGGTGCAAGAGATCCTTGATCTGGGCATTTACGCTTATGCGCTGAGCCGATTTTCGGGCACGTGGGTTGGTCTCAAGACAATGAAGGACACCGTTGAGGCGACGGCGGTGGTTGATGCGCGCCCTGATCGAGTATCGGTTGTGGCACCCACGGATTTTCCGATGCCGCAAGGTGGGCTGAATATTCGCCTTGTCGACAATCCCACGCAGCAAGAAGCCCGGCTGATCGATCACAAGCGGTTTGCCGCAGAAGCATTTGCGCGGGCCAATCGGATCGACAAGCGGGTATGGGGAAAGCCGGGTGCCAAGATCGGCTTTGTGGCCGCTGGAAAAAACTGGCTCGATCTGCTGCACTCCATGGCGCTGTTGGGAATAGATGCTGCTGAAGCCGAACGGCTTGGGATCACGACCTATAAGGTCGCGCAGGTCTGGCCGCTGGATATGACGTCCTTCAACGAATGGGCTGATGGGCTGGATCTGATCGTGGTGGTGGAAGAAAAGCGCAAGCTGATCGAGGTTCAGATCAAGGAAGCCTTGTTTGACACCCGCGATACGCGTCGGGTTTATGGCTGGTATAAAGGCGGGGCAGGCGGGCTGCATGACAAGGAATTGTTCCCGTCCAAAGGAGCGCTCGACCCGGTGTGGATTGCCGAGCAGCTGGGCGATATCTTGATCGAAGAAGGCTGCGGCACTGAGAAAGTGCAATCGGGGCTTGATGCGATCCGCGAAGCAAAACGCAATGATAATGCAGAAGAAATCGCGCAGCGCATTCCATATTTCTGTTCAGGTTGCCCGCATAACAGCTCTACGCGCGTGCCAGAGGGCAGCCGTGCCTATGCCGGCATTGGGTGTCACTTCATGTCACAATGGATGGACCGCTCGACACTGGGCTTTACCCAGATGGGCGGCGAAGGCGCAAACTGGATTGGGGAGAGCTTGTTTTCCAAGCGTGATCACGTTTTCCAAAACCTTGGCGATGGCACCTATAACCACTCAGGCATTCAGGCAATCCGCGCCGCGATGGCCGCAAACACGACGATGACCTACAAGATCCTTTTCAACGATGCCGTCGCGATGACGGGCGGGCAGGGCAATGAGGGCGGTTTGGACGCCTATCGCATCGCGGCAGAAGTGCGGGCCATGGGGGTCGAGCAACTTTTCGTCGTCTATGATAAGAAGGAAGACGTCAATCTGGCGGGGTTCCCATCTGGTGTGCCGACCTATGAGCGCGCGGACTTGCAGACAGTTCAGGAGAAATGCACGACGCTGAAGGGCGTGTCCGTCATTCTTTATGTGCAGACCTGTGCCGCCGAAAAACGCCGTCGCCGTAAACGCGGCAAGTTCCCGGACCCGGATCGCCGGGTTTTCATCAATACGGATGTTTGCGAAGGCTGCGGGGATTGTGGTCAAAAATCCAACTGCGTCTCGATCGTACCTGTCGAGACGGAATTGGGCCGCAAACGTGCGGTAGACCAGTCCAATTGCAACAAGGACTTCTCTTGTCTCAAGGGGTTTTGCCCCTCGTTTGTGACGCTTGAGGGCGCGCAGGTGAAAAAGACAGAGACGGCTGTGCTGCATTTGCCGGATCTGCCAATGCCGCAGATGGCCGGGATCAATGGCACGTGGAACGTGGTCATTACGGGTGTCGGCGGCACAGGTGTTGTGACGCTGGGCGCCGTGCTGGCGCAAGCCGCGCAGATTGACGGCAAAGGTGCCGGCATGATGGAAATGGCAGGCCTCGCCCAGAAGGGGGGCGCTGTGCATATCCATTGCCGGATAGCCAATCGTCCGGAAGATATCAGCGCCGTCCGTGTAGCCACCGGGGAAGCGGATGCGCTGATTGGCGGTGATCTCGTTGTGTCCGCAGGTGCAAAGACCATTGGCTTGACACGCAGCGGACGCACTGGCGCCGTGGTAAACAATCACGATATCGTCACGGGCGATTTTACGCGCAACACTGAATTCCGCATTCCGACTGAACGGCTCGGCCTCGCTCTGGAGGCGCGGTTACGCGAGCGACTTGCGATGTTTGACGCCTCTGAATTGGCGCGGGTTACTTTGGGCGATTCCATTTTCTCGAATATGATGGTGTTTGGGGCAGCATGGCAAAACGGGCTTATTCCGCTGTCACTGGCCGCGATGGAAGAAGCGATCCGGCTCAATGGCGCTGCAGTGGACAAGAACCTGCGTGCCTTTGCCATTGGTCGGTGGGCGGTCGTTGACCCGGCCGCGGCGGCGGCGTTGATGTCGGCGAAGGTTGTCTCGAAACCCAAAAGCCTTGCGGAGCGTATCGCGTTTCGTGCCGCGCATCTGGTGGACTATCAAAATGCGGGCCTCGCGGCGAAGTATCGCGCTCTGGTGGATCAGGTCGCGGATGAAAAGGTGAAAGAGGCGGTCGCACAGGGCTATCACAAGGTGCTTGCGTATAAAGACGAGTATGAAGTGGCCCGCTTGCACCTGCAAACCGTTGAAAAGGCAAAGGAACAGTTCGAGGGAGACTTCAAGATGAAGTTCCACCTTGCGCCCCCGCTGCTGACCAAAATGGGTGCAGATGGCAAACCGCTGAAAATCGAATATGGGCCTCGCATGCTCAAGATGTTTGGCATCTTGGCCAAATTCAAGGGTTTGCGCGGCACGGCTTTGGATGTGTTCGGCCGCACCGCAGAACGCCGGATGGAGCGGGCTTTGATCGCGCAATATGAGGCGGATATGGCCAATGTTTTGCCAAAACTGACTGATGCAACGCGCGATGCGATTGTGGCCTTGGCGGAGTTGCCGCTGCAAATTCGTGGGTTTGGTCACGTCAAAGAGGCGGCGCATGCCAAAGCGCAAGCGCGCCGCGATGAGCTTTTGGCCGTGATCCGCGCCGGGGGCACAGAGACACGGAAAGCGGCGGAATAACGCAGGCCGATTTGTCATCGTGCTGACATGAAGACTAGCGAGACTCGGCTGCCACGGTTAAAGGGTGGCCGAGTAAGCTGACGGAGGGTCAATGCGTCCGCAATCCCACGAGCGCCAGATCGCGCGCGACATCACCTATTCTAACTCTGCGGCGACACGCGGAGGTCGGGTGCTCATTCGCATGATGGAGAATGTCACAGGCCGGATCCGGCTTATCAAGCGCGCACGCGGCTATGAGCAGGAAGTCGCAACGGGGCGTGATTTTTGGCAAGTTATCGTTGAGCGGTATGGGCTTAGTCTTGATGTGACTGCCGGCGCCTTGGAGAATATACCGTCTGAGGGCCCGCTGATCCTGATTGCCAATCATCCTTATGGTATTCTGGACGGGCTGATGTTGGGGCATATTCTGTCGCGGGTGCGGGGCGATTTTCGCATTCTGGCCAATAGTGTCTTTACCCGGGCTCCGGACTTGGAGCGCGTCGTGCTGCCGATCTCGTTTGAGGAATCAAAAGAGGCGATGGCGCTCAATCTAAGCACCCGAAAAGAAGCGCTGGCCTATTTGGCGCGAGGAGGGGCAATTGGAATTTTCCCGGGCGGGACGGTGTCGACCTCAGCAAAGCCCTTCTCTCAACCCATGGATCCGGGGTGGCGCGGGTTTACTGCTCGGATGATCTCGAAAAGCGGTGCGACTGTGGTGCCAATCTATTTCGAGGGCCACACCAGCCGGATGTTTCAGATTGCCAGCCATTTGCATTCGACGCTTCGACTGGGTCTATTGATCAAGGAGTTCGCCAAGCGTATCGATGCGCCCGTTCGCGTGGTGATTGGCCAGCCGATCCCGCGCGAAGAGATTGCGGCGCGGGCGAGCGATACGAAAGCCTTGATGGACTTCTTGCGCCAGCGCACTTACGCGCTTTCGACGACACCGTTGAAATCCTTCGACTATGGGTTTGAATTTGAAGAGAAACATCGCCGCGAGAGCGGGGAAAGATCGGTAAAAGATGGCAGTCGGGGTTTTTGATAGCGGTCTTGGCGGGCTGACGGTGCTGGATGCGCTGGAAAAGCGCTTGCCGAGCGTGCCATTCGTTTATTTTGGCGATAACGCCCATGCGCCTTATGGGGTGCGTGACGCTGAGGATATTTTCAACCTGACCTGCGCTGCGGTGGAGCGGATGTGGGCCGAGGGCTGTGATCTGGTGATATTGGCGTGCAATACAGCGTCCGCAGCGGCGCTCAAGCGGATGCAGGAAACTTGGGTGCCTGCGGATAAACGCGTTTTGGGCGTGTTTGTGCCGTTGATCGAAGCGCTCACCGAGCGCAACTGGGGCGATAATAGTGCGCCGCGCGAAGTGGGTGTGAAGCATGCGGCTCTGTTTGCAACGCCCGCTACCGTCCGCTCGCGGGCGTTTCAGCGCGAATTGGCCTTTCGCGCCATTGGCGTGGATGTTGAAGCGCAGGCCTGCGGTGGCGTTGTGGATGCGATTGAGGACGGTGACCTGATCTTGGCGGAAGCCTTGGTGCGTAGCCATGTCGATGCGCTGCTTCGCAAGATGCCGCATCCGGATGCAGCGGTGCTGGGGTGCACGCATTATCCGCTTATGGAACATATTTTCCGGGATGCGCTTGGGCCGGACGTCTCTGTGTTCAGCCAGCCTAATTTGGTGGCCGCAAGTTTGGAGGATTACCTCAAGCGCCGCCCTGAAATGCTTGGGGCAGGGCAGCAGCGAAAATTCCTGACGACTGGAGATCCACGCAAGGTTTCCAACCGTGCCACACAATTCATGCGCCGTCAGATCACCTTTGAGGCGGCTTGAGGCGGAAAATCAAAGGGCGCAAAGCTTGTGAAATGCCGTGTCGCGCTTAGATGGTAAAAAAATAGGGAGACGCCGATGAAGGGTCTGAAGAAACAGCGGCGCGTGCAAATCGTCGGGTTAGCCGTGGTTGCTTTGATCGGGGCGACAGTGCTGGTTGGTTATGCCATGCGCGATGGTTTCAACTATTTTCGCGCTCCAAGCCAGATCGCTGTGGACCCGCCGGGGCCGAGTGAGGTGTTTCGGATCGGGGGATTGGTCGAAATTGGCACGCTGGTGCGCGGCCAAGGCGAGGTGATCCGCTTTAACGTTACGGATGGCGGCGCGTCGATTCCCGTCACATACACGGGTATTTTGCCCGACCTTTTTGGTGAAAACCAAGGGATGGTTGGCACGGGCAGTTACGTTAACGGCATCTTTGAAGCTACTGAAATCCTTGCTAAACACGACGAGACCTATATGCCAAAAGAGGTGATCGACGCGCTCAAGGAACAAGGCGTTTACAAAGAGGGCACGACCCCCGGCAGTTAAGCGCGCGGTGGGATGAACAGCTGTTAAGCTCCCTGCAAGATCATCGTCCCGGTCAGTAATCGCATGGGGGCAGAATGAGACTTGTATCAGAGATCGCGCGCGAGATCGTGGCGCGTGAAGGCGGGTTTGTGAATGATCCCGCAGACCCCGGTGGGGCGACCAACTTTGGTGTGACGTTGCAAACGATGCGTCGATTGGGGCTGGATCTGACCCGTGACGGACGCGTCGATCTGGCCGATCTGCATGCGCTCACACGCGAAGATGCCGAAAATATCTTTATTGAACACTACTATGAGCGGCCAAGACTTAATCTCTTGCCGCATGGGTTGCAGGCCTCTGTTTTCGATATGTATGTTAATGCCGGATCAAATGCGGTGCGGATTTTGCAGCGGCTTTTGGTGGAAATGGGCCATCAGATTGCGGTTGATGGCATCATTGGCGATGCGACCGCGCAGGCAGCAGATTTGGCTTCGGTGGTTTCGCCGCAGTATCTGGTAGATGCATATGGGATCGCGCGGCGTAACTATTACCTGAGACTGGCCGATGAGCGCCCCTTGAGCCGTAAATTTGCCCGAACACAGCGGGGCGAGAAGGGCGGCTGGATACGCCGGGCCGAGGAATTTATCACGCCTCGGTATCATTTGACCGAAAGAGAATTCCAGACACGGGTGCAGGCATGGGGATGATTGAACGTGGCCTCGATGCGGTCTTTGGGGATGGGCGCAATCTGATCCGCGAAACCGCTGGTGTGTTTCGAGAAAACGTCGAGGACGAAGCCGTGCGTGAGGCAGCGATGCGTCAGGCGGCGCTGGCGCAATATGGATCTGAGTTCGCAATCGCGCGCCCTGGGATGTTTGACAGGATCATGGATGGGGTGAACCGTCTGCCGCGTCCGATGTTGGCTTTGGGCACGCTGGGGCTTTTCGTGGCCGCCATGGTAGACCCGCTGTGGTTTTCCGAGCGAATGCAAGGGATTGCATTGGTGCCCGAGCCTCTTTGGTGGCTGATGGGGGCGATTGTGAGCTTTTATTTTGGTGCGCGTCATCAGGCGAAAGGGCAGGAGTTTCAGACAAGTGTCGTTCAAACGCTGGCGGTTGCACCGATCGTGGCACAAAATCTGCGCGCGTTGCGTGCATTGCGCGCCACCAGCCCCGGTGTTGCAGATACAGGCACCGATGCATCCTTGGTTCCCAAGGTGACGCAGCATGTGGAAAATCCTGCGCTCGATGCTTGGCTGCGACAATCGCGCGCGCGGGCGGCCACCCCGGAGCAACAAGATTTGCGCGAGTTGCGCTGACCCCGCGACAAAGTGATCTTTTTTAAACATCTTTTCTGATTGGCCCGGCGATAAGGGCGCTCTATTGTTCGCGCATGTTTACAGAGCTCGGACATTTCGCCCTCATCCTCGCGGCCCTTGTTGCCGTCGTGCAAACCATTGTTCCCCTTGTGGGCGCACACAAGCGCTGGCCGGGCTGGATGGCTTTGGCCGAGCCAACAGCCGTGGTGCAGTTCCTTCTGGTCGGCTTTTCATTCGCTGCGCTCACGCATGCTTTTGTGACCTCGGATTTCAGCTTGAAACTGGTGGTGGATAACTCGCATTCGCTCAAGCCGATGCTCTACAAAGTATCAGGCGTATGGGGGAACCATGAGGGGTCCATGCTGCTCTGGGTTCTGATTTTGGCGCTGTTTGGGGCCTCGGCAGTTTGGTTTGGTCAAAACCTGCCTCCGACACTCAAGGCACGGGTTCTGGCGGTGCAGGCCAGTGTTTCCGTGGCTTTTTACGCGTTTATCCTATTCACATCCAACCCGTTCCTGCGTCTTGCCGTGCCGCCAATGGATGGCCAAGACCTTAACCCGCTGCTGCAAGACCCCGGTCTCGCCTTCCATCCGCCGTTTCTCTATCTCGGCTATGTCGGCCTTTCGATGACCTTTGCTTTCGCGGTTGCTGCGCTGATCGAGGGGCGTGTGGATGCGGCTTGGGGGCGGTGGGTGCGGCCTTGGACCTTGGCGGCTTGGATTTTCCTGACCATTGGAATCGCGCTTGGGTCTTGGTGGGCCTATTACGAACTTGGTTGGGGTGGGTTTTGGTTCTGGGATCCGGTCGAGAATGCGTCCTTCATGCCTTGGCTCATCGCGGCGGCGCTTTTGCATTCCGCGATTGTGGTGGAAAAGCGGGAAAGCTTGAAAAGCTGGACGATCCTTTTGGCGATCATGGCTTTCGGGTTTAGCCTTATCGGCACCTTTATCGTGCGCTCTGGCGTGATCACCTCGGTGCATGCTTTTGCCAATGATCCAGAACGCGGCGTGTTTATCTTGATGATTCTCGCAGTCTTTATGGGCGGCGCGCTCATTCTTTTTGCGGCACGCGCAGGGGCCATGGAAGCCAAAGGCGTCTTTTCGATGGTAAGCCGGGAAAGCGCGCTGGTTTTCAACAACATCATTCTTGCGGTTTCCGCACTCGTGGTTTTCGTTGGCACGCTGTGGCCTTTGGCCGCCGAGATGTTTTTTGACCGTAAACTTTCCGTCGGGCCACCCTTCTTTGATGCGGCGTTCACGCCGTTTATGATCGCACTTGCGGTGATACTGCCGTTGGGCGCGGTCATGTCATGGAAGCGCGCCACCATCACACGCGGTCTGCGCCAACTGGTGCCTGCGCTGATTTTGGCACTCGCGACGCTGCTTTTGGTCTATGCCCTGCAAAGCGGACGCTCGGCGCTTGGCCCTGTTGGGCTTGCGCTAGGGGTTTGGCTGGTGGCAGGTGCCGCGACCGATTTGTGGAGCCGCACTGGCTCTTCGGGAGCAGGGCGTTTGTTGCGCCTTCCACGCGCTGATTGGGGCAAAGCCATCGCACATTCAGGCATGGGCGTGATTTTTATCGGTATCGCGGGGCTGATGGCTTGGGATGTCGAAGATGTTCGCACGGCGAAAATTGGCGAAACCTTTGATGTCGCGGGATATTCGATCACATTGGTAGATGTGCATCGCGAACCGGGCCCGAATTACTTCTCGACCAAAGCAGAGATGCTTGTCTCTCGCGCAGGCCGCGAAGTGGCGGTCTTGTATCCGGAAAAACGGGTCTATCCCGTAGCGCAGATGCCGACAACGGAAGCCGCGATCAACAGTGGCTTGCTTCGTGATGTCTATCTGGTGATCGGTGATCCACAAGCCGACGGTGGTTGGGCGGTACGAACCTACATCAAACCGATGGCGAATTGGATTTGGGGCGGAGCCATCTTGATGGCATTGGGCGGGGTCATGAGCCTCACTGATCGGCGCTATCGCGTGGCCGCCGGTGCACGTCGTCAATCCACAGTAGCGGGGGTGCCTGCGGAATGAGGCGCTTTCTGCTCGCTGCGACATTGGTTGTCGCCAGCCTCACTCCGGCTATGGCTGTCCAGCCCGATGAAATCCTTGCGGACCCCGTGCTTGAAGAACGGGCGCGTGACATCTCAAAAGGATTGAGGTGCCTCGTTTGCCGAAACGAATCCATTGACGAATCAAATGCCGATCTGGCCCGAGACCTGCGTCTTTTGGTGCGTGAGCGGCTGGTTGAGGGGGATACCAACGCGCAAACCATTGAGTTTATTGTCGAGCGCTATGGGGAATATGTGCTGCTCAAACCGCTGGGCGGTGGCTCGAACTGGATTCTTTGGGGCGCAGGGCCGGGCATGCTTTTGATCGGTTTGGGGGTTGGCCTGTCTTTTTTGCGGCGCCGTCAAACGGCCCCGGAAAACGCACCGACCCTGACAGAGGCAGAAGCAGCGCGGTTGAAAGAAATTCTCAATCAATGACGTGAGGTTTCCGCTTTTCCTGAACCCGCGGTCAGTTATTCTTGCGTCAACGGAGAAGGAGACCGCAATGGATTATCAAACGATCCGCTATGAGCTTTCGGATGGCGTCGCCGTCTTGACGCTCAACCGCCCCGACAAAATGAATGCGCTCAATTCCCAGATGCGCGCCGAGGTGGCCCATGCCGCCACTCAGGCCGGGCGCGAAGCGCGGGTTCTGGTGATCACGGGGTCTGGAGACCGGGCGTTCTGCTCTGGCCAAGATCTTTCAGACCGCGCCAATGCTTCCGAGGTTGATCTCGAGCGGACGCTGCGTGACGAATATGGGCCAATGCTCAAGGCGATCTACGATTGCCCGGTGCCAACGATCACCGCAGTGAATGGGGCCGCTGCCGGGGCAGGGGCAAATCTGGCCTTGGCCGCAGATGTGGTGATTGCCAAAGAAAGTGCCTATTTTCTTCAGGCCTTCACCCGGATTGGTTTGATCCCCGATGCAGGTGGCACCTATTGGATGACACGGGGCATGGGCGCGGCCAAGGCGATGGGGGCGGCCCTTTTCGCTGACAAGATCACAGCCCGTCAAGCCGATGATTGGGGGCTGATCTGGGAGGCCGTGGCGGATGCCGATTTCTCCGCACATTGGCAAAAGCGTGCAGCGCATCTCGCGATGGGCCCAACGATGGCTTATGCCAAAGTGAAGGAAGCGATCCGGGGATCATGGGACAACTCGCTTGACGCCCAGCTTGGAATGGAAGGCCGCTTGCAAGGCCAAGTCGGCCGCAGCCGAGATTTCAAAGAGGGTGTCATGGCCTTCCTTGAAAAGCGCCCCGCAAAGTTTGAAGGGCGGTAATCGTCGCTTGGTAAGACAAAAAAGGCGCCCCGTGGGGCGCCTTTTTCTTTTTGGGTCAGCCCCGGTTCTCGATGTCGATGTAATCGCGCTTCGTTTCGCCCAGATAAAGCTGACGGGGGCGGCCGATTTTCAGCTGCGGATCGGCAATCTGTTCTTTCCACTGTGAAATCCAGCCAACAGTCCGCGACAGAGCGAAGATCGGCGTAAACATCGAGGTGGGGAAGCCCATCGCCTCAAGAATGATGCCCGAATAGAAATCGACGTTCGGGAACAGTTTCTTGTCGGCAAAATACTCGTCTTGCAGCGCGATGCGCTCGAGTTCCTTTGCCACCTGCAAAAGCGGGTTGTTTTCAATGCCCATAAGGTCGAGCACTTCATCCGCGGATTGCTTCATCACGGTCGCGCGTGGGTCGAAGTTCTTGTAAACCCGATGACCAAAGCCCATCAGGCGGAAGGGGTCGTTCTTGTCCTTGGCGCGCGCGATGTATTCCGGAATTCGGTCAACCGTGCCAATTTCCTTGAGCATTTCAAGGCAGGCTTGGTTTGCACCACCATGCGCTGGCCCCCAAAGACAGGCGATGCCTGCAGCAATGCAAGCGAAGGGGTTTGCACCCGAGGACGACGCCAAACGCACAGTGGAGGTGGAGGCGTTTTGTTCGTGATCGGCATGCAGGATGAAAATACGGTCCATCGCGCGGGCGAGGATCGGATCAACATTGTATTTCTCCGCAGGCACGGCAAAGCACATCGACAGGAAGTTCGCCGAATAGTCCAACTCATTGCGCGGATACACAAACGGCTGGCCAATGGAGTACTTATACGCCATCGCAGCAATCGTCGGAACTTTTGCGATCAGGCGGATCGCTGCAACTTCGCGCTGCCACGGGTCGTTGATATCAAGGCTGTCATGGTAGAAGGCAGACATCGCCCCCACCACACCAACCATGGTTGCCATAGGGTGCGCGTCGCGGCGGAACCCACGGAAGAAGTTGTGCATCTGCTCATGAACCATCGTGTGACGGGTCACACGCGTTTCAAAATCCTCAAGCTGTGTCGCCGAAGGCAACTCGCCGTAAAGCAACAGGTAGCAGACTTCGAGATAATGCGATTTTGCGGCCAATTGGCCAATCGGATAACCACGATGCAGCAAAACGCCTTCATCGCCGTCGATGTAGGTGATGGTCGAGTCGCAGGCTGCGGTCGAGGTGAAGCCGGGGTCGTAGGTAAACACCCCGCCCTGACCGTAAAGTTTCCGAATGTCGAGCACATCTGGGCCAACTGTCGGCGAGTAGATCGGCAGATCGATCTCTTTCCCGTCGAAACTCAGCTTTGCGGATTTCTTCGCTTCCATACCAGTCTTCCCTTCCTCACTGGCCCAATGCGCGGACCGCATGGGGCACATCTATCAATGGCGCTTTACCGAAGGGTTAACCAAAGCGGTGCCCGTCAGCCTGCTATCAGCCTGTTGCGTCACTCAATCGGGCGAGTGTCTCGTCGCGACCAAGGACCAGCATCATATCGAAGACCGATGGCGTCGCGGTCTTACCAGCAAGGGCCGCGCGGAGCGGGCCTGCGAGGCGGGCGAATTTCATTTCCCGGCCTTCGGCAAAACGGTTGGCAATCGTCTCTAGATCATCCCTCGTCCAGCTAGCAGTTTGCAGCTGCGGCGTCAATTCTTTCAGTATACCACGGGATACATCATCCAGAAGGGCTGCGGCCTTTTCCTCGGGAACGATAGGGCGTTCAGCCAAAGCAAAGTGAGCCTTTTCAAGTAGTTCCGGAAATGTCTTGGCGCGTTCTTTCAGATGCGGCATAGCCTCGAAAAGTCGGTTTTTCTGCAGATCGGTAAAGGCAGGCATGCCCGTTGCCTGCCCAAAAGCTGCCAATTCGTGCAGCAGTGCAGCATTTTCGCCAGCTGCAATATGCTGGCCGCAAACATGCTCGAGTTTTTTGAAGTCAAGCCGGGCAGGGGCCCGACCGATTCCCTCCAGATTGAACCATTCTAGTGCTTGAGCATCCGTAAAGAATTCGTCGTCTCCATGGCTCCAGCCGAGACGGGTCAGGTAGTTCCGCATGCCAGCCGCAGGGTAGCCCATGGCTTGGTATTCCTCGACGCCCAAAGCGCCATGGCGTTTTGACAGTTTCTTGCCATCCGGCCCATGGATCAGCGGGATATGGGACCAAACCGGCACGTCCCAGCCCATGGCCTCATAGATCATCATTTGTCGGGCGGCATTGTTGAGATGGTCATCGCCACGGATCACATGCGTAACGCCCATGTCATGGTCGTCTACCACCACTGCAAGCATATAGACGGGCGTGCCATCCGAGCGCAGCATGACCATGTCGTCCAACTGTGCGTTTTTGATCACCACGTCGCCCTGTACCTTATCGCGGATAACTGTCTCTCCCGTTAACGGCGCCTTTATGCGAATAACATAAGGGGCATCCGGATGGGTGGCAGGATCTGCGTCGCGCCAAGGGCTACGAAACAGCGTGGACGCCTTGGCCGCTTCCGCAGCGTCGCGGAAGGCTTGGATTTCGTCCTGCGTGGAAAAACACTTGTACGCTTTCCCGGCGCTCAAAAGCGCATAGGCGACTTCCGCATGACGGGGGGCGCGATCAAATTGGCTGACAACGTCGCCATCCCAATCAAGACCCAGCCAAGTGAGACCCTTCAAAATGGCCTCCGTCGCCTCGGGAGTCGAACGTGCACGATCCGTATCTTCGATTCGCAGCAAGAACTTGCCGCCTTGTCCGCGTGCATAGAGCCAGTTGAAGAGCGCGGTTCGCGCCCCACCAATATGGAGGTAGCCCGTCGGAGAGGGCGCAAAGCGGGTGACAATTTGAGACGTCATGAGAGGAACTTAACCTTTCGGTAACCATAGCCGGGCAAGGATTGAGGCCTGTCTAACGGTGCCCCCATGCAAGAACAAGTGCGGCGCGGAATGGAAACGATGCGAATGGTCTGGCTAATTCAGCGGGGCCACCTGTTTGGCTGGGTCCCCGTCGCGCTGGCCTGTGGCATTGGTTTGTATTTTGGATTGCGCTTTGAGCCGGGGATCAAGACCTTCGTCGTAGTCGCGATGTTGCAAGCTTTGGGGCTACTTCTGGTTCGGCGTGCGCGTGAAGAGGTGCAGCCTTTGGGATGGGCGCTATTGCTGGTGGCGATTGGCTTTTTCCTGAGTGTTGCTCGGGCCCATACGATTGCCGCGCCAGTGCTTGGCGAGCGCTACTACGGCTCTGTTCAAGGGACAATCGTGGGCGTGGATCGTTCGGCCTCGGACGCTTTGCGCCTGACCTTGGCCGATGTTGTGCTGGCCAACCGCCCGGAAATGCTTGTGCCTGCGCGGGTGCGAATTTCACTTCACGGCGATGCAGGGTCGTTTCACCCAGTGCCGGGGCAGATCATTCTGGCTACGGCGCAGCTTTCCCCGCCCGGAGGACCAAGCGAACCAAGGGGCTTCGACTTTCGCCGCCATAGCTGGTTTCAAGGCTTGGGGGCCGTGGGCTATACCCGTGTGCCGATAATGGTCTGGCGCGATGCGGATCGCAGTGGCCTGCTCACTTTGCGTCTCAATCTTGCGGCGCGTATCCGGGCACATCTGCCCGGCGAAACAGGCGCGGTTGCGGCAGC
>Ga0102815_10000657_pt1 | contig 22739 bp, 22 predicted proteins | sample ColrivemetaGS759_FD_79113 | JGI IMG/M metagenome (GOLD analysis project Ga0102815, IMG submission 79113) | Estuarine microbial communities from the Columbia River estuary - Ebb tide ETM metaG S.759 | ecosystem: Environmental > Aquatic > Marine > Intertidal zone > Estuary | place: USA: Columbia... | reverse complement strand
TTCTTCCTTAATATTTCGTCGCAGTTTGTTCGCAGTTTTCTGAATTTCGTATTTTTTCTGCGTATCTTTGGTCATGTCTATTAAGTCTGTCAACTCGTCAATTAAAACTTCATCATTTGCAGCACTATTGACTAATGTGATCAACTTTTCAATTTTTTCAGAGTATTGATCTGACTTTTGTACTTCTCGGGTAAACTTTTCGTATTGACTTAGATGAAAGTTTAAATCTACTTCCTTCTGATAAACCTGTTTTTTGGCAGCATTATGTTTTTCTCGGGCAACTTTAACTCGAAGTTCTGCCTTTTTCAAATGAACACAATGCCTTCCACTTGAACAATTACACCTTTGGTAAGACATGCAATACAAATTTTTTTCTTTCCCCCTTTTATAAGACAACTTTTTTTGAAAAAATGAAATATCTCCCACTAAGAGATTTTTTCGATTATTTGAAACAAAAAGAAGTTATTAGCTTAGCTATTGGTGTGATGATAGCTGCAAATGCACAAATTCTCGCCAAGAGTTTTGTGGACGACATGGTAACACCCATTTTAAATCCAATTATTAATTCAGTTACAAACTATGATGATTTGGCTTCATGGATTGTGGAAATCGGTCCTGTAAAGATTAGAATGGGAAAATTCATCAATAACTTATTACAATTCCTGATTATCGGTATGTCTATTGTCGGAATGGGAAACTTTGCAAAGAAATATCTCTAAAAGAAGTTGGAATTATTCCAAACCATCCTTCGATAAGGTATAATGACAGGATCACCTCTCAAATCCCAAGATTGATTTCTAGTACTTCGTGTTGACATATTCCACATTCCTTCTAAAAGTCCATTTGGAAAGAGAAAGAGAAACACAAAAAAAACTAAGATCACAAGCAACATTTTGTAGTAGTTTAAGGTCAGAGATAAAATTACGTAACAAAGTTGAGAAGTAGTGTTGCCGCAGCACCCGCAGCACTTATACAATTTGAAATTGATAAAGTTTTTGAAGACTGCCATTGTGGTTTGAGCAAATCTTTTATTGGTATGGAGGGGTTCTACGAAGTTAAGGAAGTCCAGTCACTGAATCATTCTGTCCCGCCAATGATCTGGTTTCACATCTTCTCTTTATTGGACGTTATTTCTCTCCTCCGATGTGCACGAGTTTCAAAAGTTTGGAAAGGTTGGACGAGAAATGATAAGCTTTGGTTTCATCATCGTGACTCGTTTCTTTCTCGGTTTCCGAAGCAGGAGAGTGATGAGATATTTGAAAGTTCTCTTCAAGTTTCACTCGAAATGGGTCCTTCCATGCAAGTCAAACAGTTTGGTCGAAAAAAGAGAAAAGCCTTTGCTATTGCGCCATACCGGCTTCAGAAAGGAATTTGGGCAGTATTTGCGTCACATTTCCTCTCACCACATAGATTCGAGTCTCCATACTGCCTCCATGACGGGAATTACGTGAAGTTGAAGTTGAATTTACTAATTGAGGAATGTTTTTGTCATAAGATTGACTGCTCAGTAGAGATTTGTGAAGGAGCCTTCATTTTGAGGATTTGGACTTACTTTGATCGAAAATTATGCACTAAGATTAGTGTGAGTATGTTCGAGAATCTGGCGGTATCCATTGATTTGAAGTATATTCAAAACGTTATAAATGGTGGAGAACTCTTGGACATACGTTCATTTCTTCCACAATAAAACGTCGTTTATCCCAACAAATAATAATAACAACCAGGACTTCTAACCGTACTTGCATCAATTGATTGATCCATCCACTCCGGGTCCTCTTCTGGATGTCGAAAACGATGTTCTTCGTTCGTGCAAACAACACCAACGTTTTTCTTCTGAGGTGAACGACGATTCTCTCCGGAAGCGCCTCTTTTAAGTTTCATCTGTTCCTCAGGATAACGAGGCATCGATGCTGGTTCTTTATTTCTTCTACGCGCAGTCACTATCTTCCGCGCTGAAGGCTCTGATTTAGTTGGGGAAGGACTTTGACTTCTTCCTCGTTTCCCTTTTCCTCCTCCACGTCGCTTAACAGGTGTTTTCCTTCGAGATATAGGAGTTTTTTTCCCCTTTCTTTTTGGACTCTTCCTAGGCTGTTTTTTATCTGGCATTGCGTTTAAAATTAATATTCAAGAAAATAAAAAAATCTTTGAATAAAATGATACTACGAGAAAAAAAAATGCAACAAATTGCAGTGAAAGACCGAACTGATTTCGATAAGAAACTTCAACAATATCAAATAATCTTTGCTGAAGCCAAAGATAAGGTAATGTACGACCTGAAAGATGATATTCAAGATAGCTCCAGCTTCGCCTTGGTGGTCGTTAGATGCACTCAAGCCATCAAATGCCATGAAGAACTTCATGGATATGAAACAGATGATATGATTGTAGACTTGGTGCATAATGTCATAACAAGTATGCCTATATCTAGTGTGGAAAAGGATAAGATCAAGAACCTGTATTATCCAACCATTCTGAGTATTGTAAATTCTTTGACAGCCGCTAATAAGCATTACCTGTCACTGAAGAGTAAGAAAGATACTGAAGCCGCCAAAAAGAAGCAGCGTAAGCGACGTACCAGATCAATCCGTAGTGAAGCCGCTCCAGAAACATTAGGGGTGGTTGCAGACAGTGCTGCACCAATTATTGATATGGTGGCTCTAGTACAAGAAGTGTATCATACTGCTACCAATGGAATTCGTCAACGTAGATTGAGTGCTGGCACTATCATCTCTATCGGATCACAATTGATGCAGATTGTAGAACAGTATCCACAACTTAGTGGAACACAGAAGAAGGAGGTTGTGATTTCTGTGATTCACAAGATTATTGAGGCTTCAGACTTGACTTCTCAAGAAAAAGAAGATCTGACCTTTGTCGTGGACACTGTGTTATCATTAGTGGTAAACTTTATTGTGAAGGCTTACAATGGAGAAATCCCTTTTGTAAACAACATTGTAGAGAAGGTGACCAACTGTTTTGGAAAGTGCTGTGGATCTTCAGAGTAAACACTGTGACGCGGACAGTATTCGCCGTTCTTTCGCTTAACAGTATTACTATATGTAATCGTGTTATTAGTACTCGCTGGTTATCAAAGCATCAATCTGCTTGTGCTTTTAAGTCTTCCGTCAAAGTTCCTAGAGATTTTTGTGAAAAGTATCCAAAACTTGGTTCAAATTCATTGTATTTTTATAGAAAAACTTTTATTTTAAAAACTTTTATTTTTAAGTGTCTCAATGTTCCAAAGCAGAAGATTGTTTTCGCGCATTGCTAAAAGTGAACGAAATTGCGAGTTCCTGTATTTATGGTGTTGGGTTGCCAAATATCTTGGAAGTTTTCCAAAGGATATTGTTAAACTTATCGGGAAATATTGTATTGTTCGTAACAGACGTTCCGAGATATTCTTAGAGAACAGGTCTCAATTTCTTCAAACAATTACTTTTTATCCAACACATGACCAAATGGGCGATATGATATCTGTGATTTGTGATCCCATTTATGTGACACAAATCAGTGCCCCGGCATTGTTTGGTTCATCAAAGATTCAAGTTGCCTCATCCGAATGGATCAAACTAGGCATGCACCTTGTTATGCAAGGACTGAGCTTTCATCCAAGAGTGATTGATAAAACGTACAATACGTTAACAATTGATAGACCATTATCTATAACGATCGATTCAGGTTATCCTGTGATGGTTTCTTTGCATATTGTTGAGAATCTAGTTTTCTCCAACGAATTGCCCTATGAAATCCATGTTGAGAAGAAACTCCCTTCTAATCTAACTCTTTTCTACACAAACAATACTGAAAAATGGAAGAAAATTGAATATAACATGGAAACCATTTACGACTACTAGCCGCGATAGAGTAATTTATTAGATCCACCAAACACATGTTGATCCGTGTATTATGTGCCACTCATATTTCGCTTGACAAACTATTTTTTTCTTGTGTGAAAAAGTCCATGTAATTGTCCCAACATTCTTATTACCAGTGACTTTTGAAGAGATTGTTAAGTTGTCAGGAAGTTTACTGCCTAAAAAAATGTAAGTCTTTTTGTATGAAAAGTGATGATCACATACATCTTCGATTTTGAAACACAAAGCCTTTCGCTTTTAACCACTTAAGCATTTTAGCATCTTCTGGTGGTGGTGGCGCATTCTTATCAATATGGCATGGTAATATTAAACCGCCCTTTTCCATTTTTCAAACTTTCCCAAAAACTTTATCACATAGCACGTGTTACAATTTGGTCACTAATGAAATCCGCTTTAGCCCAGATATCTCCACCGCATTTGCACTCTTTGAACGTAACCTTCGGGTGTCCCACTAATACCTCTGGAGCACGAGCATCACTAGGCTTAATACTTAGTTCTGGAATGTTTTCACACAAAAAATCATGATGCTCTTTCCACATTAACAATGCGGCATGTTCTGGATTACGTGCCAAGATTGGAACAACTTCAAGCGAATAAGATACTCCATCATCACCACACATGATTTCACATGTCCATATTCGCATGCGTTGAGCCTGATTATAGCGTTGATAACTTGACATTTTTCTTTTATTTTTGTTTAGTGTATAATTAATAATCATTTAAAAAAATACCTGCAGATAAAACAAACAAAAATGTATCTCCTCTTTAGAAAATACAATTGACGGCTCAATTACTATAAAATCACTTCGAATAAGGAATAAATGAAGTCATCAAACAACTCTTAGTGAGAATTTGCCAAGCAATAAATAAAGTCATGACACCAACAGCAATAGTAATATATTTTCTGTTAACTTTGAAATGATTCATAAGAAGTAAACCGATAAGAAATGTAACAATTGCCGTTTGCATATACTGTTGAGGTCCATAATTAAAGAGTCCATTTGATTGGAACAGCTTCAATGTAGGATGATTTGGTTCAATGGCTTTCCATCCACCACTTATGACTTCAACCTTATCTAGATGAGGAAAATAACGCGATTTCACTACGGCTGCTCTCTTTCCTGAACGACACAACAATAATACCTTGATGTAGTGTTCCATCTGGGAGTTTAAATACTCCAAATTTCCAAAAATACTTCTTACTGGGATGTTCAACACCGATGTATTTGGATCAGTAGACTTTATTCTTACATCTAATAGTTCTACTTCCTCTCTCAAATCGACAATTAAAGTTTTCGGGCTTGACATTTTGTTAATTCAAGTGGTGCGATTTTTTTTCACTTTAAAACTGCAAATACGCATCAACCCCGAAGAAAAACGAACTTTTCTTTCGTTTTCCAAATTGCTCCATTACCACATTTGAATGGTTAGATGAGCGATGGATTGCGGTGCCTCGAGAATTGATTACAGGAACACATACTCTTTTGGACATCCCCAATAAAAATTATCTTTGCTGTATTTCAAGGAAAGATGTCGTTAACTTTGTTTTGTATCATTATATTTACATTTTTGATTTTCTTTTGGATTCCAGTTCGAGGGGCTCAAGACAAAGAATTTATTTTGCTTGGATAAATGAAAATATCAGAAGGGGCAAACTTTTTAAGAAACAGGTCATTGAACAGATTTGTGAACATGCGTTTAGGAAGGAACGTGAGAAATTGAAACTTATAGAACAGCGATGCAAGGCCCAGGGAGTTCAGATAGTAACTTTTGAATGTTGTAAAATCTGTGGGAGCATTGTGAACACAGGAAAGGATTGGTGCATTGTGTGTGTTTAAAACATATTGGTTGTAATTGGTGTTTAGATCAACTAATCAAGTGTAACACATGTGGAAAAACATGTTGTGAAAAATGTTTTAAGAAGTGTGATGCATCAAAGTGCAAATACGAAACATGTTCATCTTGTAAAAAGAAATGCCTTTGTTGTGGGAGCAAATATTGTCATTATTGTGTTGCGAAATGCATTGAATGTGAGGTACGTACACTTTTTCATAAAAAAACGCTTATATGCTTTTAGGTAAATTGCTTGTGTCCATCTGTGCTTTGCTGAAAACACAACAACCGATATCGTGGACTATGAAACAAATTCTTTTTCAGCATAAACAACGGAGACTACATGCGACCCATCTTGTAAAGTCAAGAGTTTTAAAATATCTCATCACGTTTAAATAAATGGTCCTCGAAAAGTATTATCATATAACAAATCCGAAACAAGCTCGAGAAGCATTGAAAGAGTTCTTTGACTCAGACACGGATGCAGCTTTGACAAGAAAGGATATGAAAGTTTTCAGACACCTCCAAACGATATCGTATCGGGATGTTCCTTATCTACAACATTGGATTAAAACATCATCAGGTCCACCAGCACAAGGTTGGACGGAATGGCGTTGGAGGCAATTTAAAAAGGAGCTACCAAAACTTTCAAAACGTATAGCGTTTCCTATTTTTCGCGGGACATATTTCCCTTGGATTGGCGGCGGTCATCAGCAAATTTCGAAATCAAACCTAGAAAGTCAAATTAATGCAACGTTTGATTCATTTGATGTTTTCAAACCCGTTACGATAAAACGAATAATGTCATGGACGAAATCGAAACAAATCGCAATTCAATTTGCTGAACAAGATAAAGCAACCGGAAAAAATAGACCTATCAAAGGCGGCGGGTACATTCACATATTGCAACCTCCACTTTATGCAGTTGATGTTCTCACTGAACTGCTAAAAACTGAACTAATTTCATTCAATGATGGGACTAATGAATTATCAGTTGCTAAACGTGAAAAAGAGTTTCTACTTCTACCTGGTACAATTCTTACTCCAGTTAAACGTAAAGGAAGAATATTCCATTGGAAAGTTACAAAATCCATTTGACTACCGAGAGGAAGATCGACGTCGAGATTTTCTTCGTACACGAGACACACGGGAAGAATAACGGAAGCCACACTTTTTTGTAATTTCAGATTGTTCATTCAAGTTTCAACAAAAATATCTCAACCCTAATAAAAAGTATGAGAATCACTCTTTCAAAAGTAGAACTTGACTATTGCAAATTCTATACAATAAAGAAGACTTTGGACTCTCACGTAGATGATTGTTTGATAAAAACCAAAGGTATGGTGGGAGTCGGGAAATGGCTAGAAAGCTTCTTGGACTACACCAAACTTCAAAAGAATTATGAAACCTTTACCAATTTTCATCGTAAGGGAGATTTATCTGTTAACGGGAGAGAAATTATAATAAGATCACATCACACTTCGCTACAACAACGACACATTAATGCTATTGTTATTTGGACTACTATTGAAGACGATATAGTCATTCTTCAGGGTTGGAACTACACAACAGATGAAAATGTTCGGGTCAAAGATATGGAGGTTTTGTCTATTTTATTACGTACTTAACGTCGTGTGGAGTCTTTTATGTTGTAGTTTGGCACTTTATGACCAGGAAAGGTCTTTTCAAATAATGCCACATATTGTGTGAAGAGTCCAGGCACGCCCTTGTTTAGTTTTGATTTATGAAGACATTCTAACTGAAATCCTCTAGAGTTCAATAGTTGAAACTGAAGATCAGCCAAAGAGGTTTTTGAATAACCTACACCATTGGAATACCCACCATTGTCTTCGGCTTCTTTCCTATAAAGTTTAAAGCGTTCACCCATTTCTGTCACCTTTTGACCAGGGACCGCTTTCATATTATGAATACTGGTTCCCAACCCTATCATGTTTTTGGGAACCGTATTACTTTTATCGTCATCGTCATGATCTAAATCCGTAGGGAAATATTTATCAGAGATTGACGTGACGGCACATTCATTACGTTGCCGCACCATAACCACTAACCTCATTGCTTCATTTGTCTTTTTACGACTAGTTTTCTTGGTTGGCTTATCTGTTGAAGAATCATCTGAATCTTCTTCTGAATCTTTATCCAGAATATTCTTTTTCGGAGGACTAAACGAAAGAGTTGGTTGTCTAACTTTCTTTTTCTTTTTTGGTGGTTCAACCTCTTTTGTTTCTTTCTCATTTTCATTGAAATACGATCTAATAATGTATTGAGCAAATGCCTTCAATCCCTTTGATGTTAGATCATGTAGCTTTATGGGCACACTCTTATTCTGTGAAACATCAAATCCAGAGTATTTGTAGTTATCCCATATAATCTTTTCAACATATCTTGAATTATTCATTTGAGAAAGTTTCATTTGACTGATTCCAATTTTACAGCGTTCATAATACCTCTGACATCTTCCAATTCCCTTACTTTTTATCTCAGGTTTTGTCAACGCAGCTTCCAACTCAAACTTTGTTACAACATCAGAACGTTCTTCATCTTCCTCACACAAAGTCATTACATGAGGAAAGTTTCCCTTACCTCTACCTTGCCCTTTGGGCTTTTGAAACAGATGCCATTTGTTTACATCAAAATTAGGAGGAACAAATCCAGATTTGTGGTGTATATAGAAAGAATTGTCGGTCCTGATTTGAACTTCAAAAGTTACTTTCTTTGTAATATTATCATCTGAAAACAAATTCAATAACTGAATTTGCTTACCACTATGAGTAAAGCTACCAGGGACAAATGGTTGTCCATTTAGTTCGAACTCACATCCAGTTCCCATCACTCTCCACCAAAGACTAAGAACATCTTTCTTAGATATAGATAAATCAGAATATGTGTTTTTCTCATAACATTCTTGAATCTTATGCAAAAAGTGCGCAGGATGCAGAGCAGTCGATGTTATCTGCTTCCCCTTATCATCAATGATGATCTCATCTATGTGTTTATCATTCAATATTTTGTTTTTGTTTTTAGCAATAACAATCAATGTACCATGATCAAACCCAGCAAGGCGAAGGAGTTCAACGAAGGCAACCTTCTCAATATTTTTTGCATTCCCATTCTTATTTATAATAATATTTTTCTTATATGCACTACCAATTAATCGCACAACGTCTTCTGAGCCTTCTTTAAGACTTACTATTGCATGCGTTGTAGCTGGTTCATTTCGGTCGGAAGCTCCGGTTTGACTCGCAATAGCTGCAGCCATTCCTATATTATACTTTCCATTTGAGCCAGCCTTCCTTTCTTTGGGTGTGTAAATTGATGTTAGCGATTTTGTACCTTCCTCATCCATCCCATTTCCATTATCCAAAATATAAATGTAATCTTCCGTTATACCAATATGGCATGCTCTTGCATCTTGATCTATAGCATTATCCATTAATTCTCCAAATCGCGAAGTTTGATCGTGGCCATGACCATGACACATTGCGTGAATCACTCCTTGAGTATTGATTTTGACGAATTCCACCATTTTTGTTGTTGTATTTTTATATCAAACTATTTTTTAAAATGAAAAGTTTACGCGCGTAAAAAAAAAAGATTCTATCACACCAAATAATAATTCCAAAAAAGGGTGAAAGGATGATACAATTACTTAAATTTTACGCGCGGAAATTTTTCACACCATAATGGGTCGCGATTTAAAGTGCTGCGAATGTGGATACGAGGCACATGAAGATACATTCAGAGAATATCGAGAATCTATCCATTATCGGTTCTGTAGTGACTTTGAACCGTGGCTTGATGAGATAGTTTGTGGTCTCTGTATAAACAATAGAAAGGAATGTTATAATTGCAATGAATTGACACACGATTACGTCAAGTTTAATACTGCTTACGGAAAACGAAGGATTTGTAAAAAGTGTATTAAAACGTCCGTTGAACTTCTGAAGTGCTTAGAAGATGACGATAATGTCATCGGTAAAATCGATGAATGCTTATCCTTGCTTACAAAGCACGACAACTAGCCACAACTGTGGAATCCTTAGGACGAGCACATTTCGCACGTTGCTCCTCATACTTAGCACAGACTTCATCGAAAGATGGGTCCTCTTCAGTTATCATCGTTTTTGCAGTAAACTCTTTTAATGTCTTCATTGCTGTTGATTTGTTTTTCTTGCCTGACTGAATATCTTTCATTAACTCTTCAAATTTAGACTCTACAGCATCAAATTCCTGTGTTCTTAATTTGTTGTTAACGAGATTGTGGACTCGATACAACCATCTAGTTAATTTCCCTCGACCAACCAGATTTCTCTCTATCGGCTCTTTCTTCAGAAACTCCTTAAAGGATTCACGACAATACTTACACGGTAAAGTGTACTGTAAGTTCTCGAATAACTCCTTGGTGTATTTCTTTCGTTCTTGGTGTTCCTTGTTTTTTGGATCAATTTTGGTTGGATAATTGAAAGTTACGGAGTGCAAAAATGTCCATAGTCCAGGACCCCAAAATACAGTGTTCATATTTATCAATCTAACTTAAAGTCACAGATATTTTTTTATTGCAACTTAAAATTTTTAAGATACTTAAGCCCACTCCAATCTGTACCCCTCATCCCCCCTGATACTGCGAATTCTGCACATATCTTATGATGCGTTGAAAAGTAGAATTTACCTTTCACGACACTCCACTTAATGCCATCCTTTTCAACTGGAATAAAGAGAACTTTTTCAATTTCGTCGCATTCAAAAGCTGTCAAACGTTCAAACTCCTCCTGTGAAATATTCTTTAAACCAGAACAAAACACTTTAGACTTTCCTGGCCACTGAACATCAAAAGACCAAGCACTATGATCAAAAGACCCAATCTCTCTGACAGAGTGCTTATCAAAAACGAGTGAAGTTTCTTCCTCACATTCTCGAACGGCACAATCTAAGAACTCCTCTCCAATATTTCTTGACCCTGATGGGTTGGTTATATAGTTTTTGGTTCTATCTTTTACAAATAGTACGTATTCATCTCCATTAAATGAGACGTAAGCAACAAAAACACTTCCTGACGTTTCTCCATCTTTGTTAACTACTGGGCACTTCTCAATTGCTTTTGCATTTGCAAATACTTTGTATTTCCCATTATCAGCCACAAATGTCACATCTGATGGTAGTTCCTCTTTTTGTGTTAGGAGGAAAACCCATCCAATATCTGTAGTGTACCTAAAAATAGATTATTAGGAAAGTAACAATCAAAAATGTTTTACTCTTTTAAAATATCTTCTAAGAGTCTGGGTCCTTGGTGCTTAACGGTAACCGATGGTAGATTCATTTTTTGTTGACTTTCTGTTGTGTCTTTTAAAAAGGTTTGAAAATGTCTAGTTGGCTGCTGTTCAACCTTAACAATGACATCATTGTATCTATTTACGTTTTTCGTATATAGCATTCTAACTCCTCTTAATAAAAAAAATCTTTGTTTATTACTTAAAATGACACTTTTCTTTGTAATTCTCCTTGTATCTATAATTATTCTATTAGAGCCACCAAGACTAGAGCTTATGTCGGATGGCGTTTCAGCTCAATTAAGTTCTGGAAGGTACACCGGGGGCGGAGGACAAATGATCTCCCCTGCTAATGCGGCTTGGTCCAACATTGATGCATATGGCGGAGGTTCGATTACGCAGGCTTCACAGGCTTCACAAGCTTTGCAGACCCGACAACAAGTTAATACACAACCTATTATCCAACAGCAAAGTCTTCAGCACTTGCAACAACAAAATTTAGCCTTGAAACAAGCTTTACAACAACAACAAACGCATGTTCAGTCAACGGCAGTTCCTATAAAACGTAGGTGGTCATTGTGGAACTGGCTATTTGGTCCTTTTTAAGTTAGCCAAGCGAGTTAGAACCAAATTTTGATATGTTTCATCCAACCAAATACATTTCAAAAAGTTATTTCCTAAAGTATGAACAGGGAAATCAACTGGTTCTTGGTCAAATAACCTTTGAAGCATTTCGCTAATAATGATAATAATGAAATTATTTGAGGAAAATAAATCGCAATGATATTTATTTATACGCGGTTTTGTTAAACAAGAACGCGATCACTCCTTTGGTCTTTAACTGCATGTCTCCAATTTTGTAAGGAAACTCTACTTTGTGCCCACAATCAACACAACAAGAGTAAAAAAATATCCATTATTTGATATTCTTTGATGGGTGATATCACCACATGACCACCAACCAGTGGCTTTGCCGATATCGGTAAGCGCATGCAGAATCCATCGGCGTCTTGAATAAAGATCAACTGTCCGTCCCCCTTTAAAAAAACGCAAACAGGCCTGGTGAATTTCTGTCTTGAGCAGCCGCTTATTTTTGCCATGATAATCCTGTTTTAGGTGTTTTGTTGTCTGCTCGCTGATGCAGTTGAGTGCAAGATTGGTCATCTCATCTACGTCGAGTGGCAGGGATCCGGTTACATATGAAAACTCGGGGTAGCTTTTAAGGAACTTCACAAAACTACGGGAGTTGAGACGACCAGCGATTAAGTAAATGCAATCACGGGGTAGCCACTCGAAAAAGCAATCATTGGTATTGGACACAGCAGATGCTTCGGTTTCTTCCTTCTTGATAAAGGTTAAGGTATTCTGGTGAATGGCGTTCATACTAATGAAAAAGATAAGACCCTTTGGTAGTATTTTTTTTTTCAAGATGAAAATTTGTATCCCAGTTAGTTTGAAAAAAATTAATTTCATTTCAATTTCAAATTGAATTTTGACAAAACCGTAAAATTTCAAAATTTGGAAACTTTTCAACAAAATGGAAGAGGGTGTAGTATCAAAACAGTTGCCTTTCTTTCAACCGAGTGATGCCTTTGGACGTATTTGCGTTTCAGATCCCTCTGATCGTAGTGGTTCCAAAAACAACAAACCACTTTTTCTCAACAAAAAAGCTGTGAAACACATGCCTGTCAATGCTGCTTACCGTGAGATCCTGCAAAACATGATTGATGCCATCGTTGAAGCCAACGGTGAAAGTTTTGCTAATTTGAAAATTACCAAAGAGAAACGACGTGGTGAACAGACAGCCATTGTTTTTCACACTGACGAACATATCTTTGGAGAAATCGTGCAAGACTCAAAGAAGATCTCTTTTGTCAACATGGGACCGAATATCGAAAGTGTGGAGCAACTTTTGCATTTTGGTGCTTCAAACAAAGATGAGAAATCTAACCAAGCCGGGCAACACGGTGAAGGACTGAAGCGCGCTGCTCTCAAATTTTTGACCAGAGGGTACGTAAGAATCTTTAATTTTTTACTTTCCTAAAATTAATTTTAGGTACCGTGTGGATGCTTACTTTACCCTGAATATTAACCAAGAGGCTGAATTCCGTCATCTTACATTTAAGATCAACGACAAGCATGAGTGTCTGGCTTACAGTCTCGCGGCTGTCAATCCCTTTGAACGTTTCAAAAAGTCAGATGACCATCATAGATTTGAATTGAATATTCGTACAGGAGACCATAATCCGGTCTTTGATATTGGTAAATTGATGCTCACAGATCCAAAACTTGTTCGTGGTATGAAAGATGAACACGACGTTGGAACTCTTTTACTCGATCCCAAAGAAAGTGGACTCATTTATGTGTGGCATTTTTATATTTGCGGTTATCAAAATGTTATGTTCGGATACGATCTATTTCTTGCACGCATTAATCGGGACAGAAATGACATCAACTTTGACGTTCTATGCGATTCTATTGCTGCCATTTGGAGTGAAGCTATTGTTAATTCTGAAGAGATGGCTCAGACATTTTACAACCATCTTCTTATGAACGTTGATGCCAAGACTACTGTAGAAGTTCGATCTTTCCCTAAATTTTCACTGGAAGCCGCTAATGTCATCGCTCATATTTTTAGAACTAGGTAAGTTATGAACTTCCCAAGTCGCTGAAAAAACTAACATTTTTCTAGAAATCCCAGTCCTTGGCCGCTTCGCCCTATCAGAGGCGGTGACACTCATCTTCTCCATTCACAGTTTGATGCACGATATTTTATTGTGGTTCCAGATCAGGCTATGGATATATTTAATTTGATTTTTACAAACCTTAGCGATGACCTTAGTCGGATCGTTGCCGAGTTTGCAGGAGTAGAATCGATTCCTTTTGATGATGACATTCAAGACATTTTTAGAGGAATCGCCAAGATGTATGAAGCCTGTGTATCACATCTTCCCGTCAAATATTTTGTAGACAACACTGGAGACACTCTAACCATTGTTTTGAACAAGCCAAAAAATTACTTTGAGGAAAAGTATTGGAACAGAATCATCTTTGAGTTTCTTCCGCAAATCATGAAAGATTTCGATCTCGGAATCGACAACACATTCGAATTTTTGTCGAAGATTTCTTCAAAGTAAGTGCTTTTTATATTTTTGATAAAACAAAATTCACAATTTATTTTAGATATCGACCACAACAACCGCCGCAACATCGACAGGAACCTCCGAAGAATCCTGCTGTGGAAATCATAGTCTACAGCGAAGAACCAGAGGACGAATATGTGCCAGAAGAGGATTACGGCGGCGAAGAAAACCCAGAGGATTACGACGGTGAAGAAGAGGAACCAAACGAAGAAGAGGAAGTCCAGCCTTCGAGAAAGCGACTTAAACCATCACCTCCCCCTGGTTACAAGTTTTATGATGGCCCAAAGCTTATGATAAAACTCTAAAAAAAATACAATCATTTAAATACCACATTTCTCACGAAGTTGTTGAATAATCGCATCTTTCTCAACATCACGACTCTTAAGTGATTGAATCTCTTGAATCAATACAGAGACCATGCGATCAAACATTAAACCCGTAGTCTCCCCCGTGTTCACATCATAGGTCACAAATTCAGGAAACACTTTTTGAACCTCTTCTGCGATAAGACCAATGTGCTCTCTAGTGTCACCGTGTCCCTCCTTAGGGTTATAACGAACCGGACGGAGCTGGTCAAACTTCACACTAACATCCTCCAAGTCACGAATATTCTCCTTGAATCGCCGAGATGATGTAATCTCGACCAATTCATTAGTTCCAGCAATGAACCCAGCCATATTGATTGTTGCTGCAATGGGACCACGATGCTTCACAAATAATCCATTCACTTGATTGGCTACAATATTTTCACCCAAAGCCACTGCCCCGTTTGAGGAAACACTAGCGTTATTACCGATTGCTACACCTGTTGTAGAGGAACTGGTAGTATCAACGTTTCCAACAACAATTCCATTGGAAAACAAGAGTTGTTGATCCAAAGTCAGATTGCCTTCTATTGTTGTGGCACTTCCGACGGTCAAAGTTGTTCCATCAATTGTTACTGCACCCCCATCATAGAGGCACACACTAGCAGACAAATCATTTGAAAACAAACAGTTGCCTTGAATGTTAATAAACTCTGCCATGATGTTTCCTCCCACCACAAGATCACCTCCAAAGGTCGCACCACCTGACAGATTCAAGCTAGACTTGTATTCCAAAGCACTTCCACCACTGTTTACTCCAAGGAGCTGATCACTTGTTCCAATAGCTAACTTCGAAAGTGTATTTGATGCACTAGAGACAAGAATATCTCCAGTCGTATAAGTAGTTTGTCCAGTTCCTCCACTAACTTCGCCTAACGTTCCAGCTAATGTCACTGCTCCCGAGGTTGATGTACTAGGTGTTAACCCATCCAAACTTGTCTGAAATGTTGAAACACCTGTAACAGCTGTAGCAGCCCAAGTTGGGACACCTCCAGCTAACGTCAAAACTTGTCCCACCGAACCTACTGCAAGTTTAGAAAGTGTGTTAGATGCACTCGAATACAACATATCTCCAGTTGTATAAGTAGTTTGTCCAGTTCCTCCACTAACTTCACCTAACGTTCCAGCTAATGTCACTGCTCCCGAGGTTGATGTACTAGGTGTTAGTCCATTCAAACTTGTCTGAAAGGTTGTTACACCTGTCACAGTGGGAGCAGCCCATGCAAGAGCCCCAGCGGCATCAGATGTTAATAAATACCCAGCACCTCCAGCAAATGGTAAACCAACAATTTCGTTAGATGCAGAATCATATGCTCCAACATAGGCCGCAGTTGGTGTAACAGCGTTACGATGCTTCACAAAGAATCCATTCACTTGATTGGCTACAATGTTTTCACCTAAAGCAATAGCACCACTCGAAGAGACACTGGCATTTTTTCCAATTGCTACACCTGTCGTGGATGAACTGGTAGAGTCCACATTTCCAACAACAATTCCATCGGTGAATAATAACTGTTGATCCAAAGTCAAATTGCCTTCAATCGTTGTGGTGTTGCTTACTGTAAGGGTTGTTCCGCCAACAGTCACAGCACCTCCATCAAAAACACACACACTCGAGGTCAAGTCATTGGAGAAGATACAGTTGCCCTGAATATTAATAAATTCAGCCATGATGTTTCCTCCCACCACAAGATCACCTCCAAAGGTCGCACCACCTGACAGATTCAAGTCTGACTTGTATTCTAAAGCACTTCCTCCGCTGTTAACACCAAGAATCTGATCTGAAGTTCCGATTGCACTTAACCCCGTTCCTCCGTTCGCCGTATTTAAGGTTCCTGCTAACACGATATCACCTGTAGTAGGGCTCGATGGAGTTAATCCAGTGGTACCAGCACTAAAACTTCCAACACTATCAGGTAGTCCAAATACGTTTCCGTAAAAGTTAACATCATCAAAGAATTGCGTGTTTCCGTAAACTGTTGCACTACCTGAAATATTCGCAGTTGTGAGAGTAGTAAGTCCAGAGACACTCAAACTCGATGATGCTGTCAAAGATCCGGTAATTATCAGCCCATTCTCCACGGTAACATCGTCAACTCCATTTTTAGAATAAACCGTATCCACGTAGATGGCATTCACATTACTGATGTTGGAGCACAAGAAATCAACTCCATCCACACACACAGTTTCAAAACGAACCACTCGCGTATGACCTGAATTGGCACCATTTCCGTCATTGTTCAGAGCACCAATGGCAACTGTGCTCCCGTCTGCCGAAAGAGACACCCTACATCCCATAAATCCGCTAGTATCACCAGCTGCTTCACCATCTATATCTGAACCACGTTGAACCCAGTCAGTTCCAACGTAATCGAATATTCGCGTGTGACCAGAATTACTACCATTCCCATCATTAAAAGGTGCACCAATAGCAACGGTGTTTCCATCAGAAGAAAGTGAAACACTATATCCGCTTTCATCACCTGCTGCTTCCCCGTCGATATCAGAACCCCGTTGCACCCAGTCAGTCCCAACGTAATCAAAAATTCGTGCGTGACCAGAATAAAAGCCATTTCCAGAGTTATAATAAGCTCCGATTGCAACGGTATTCCCATCATATGAAAGTGATACACCGTGACCGCTTAGATCACCATATGCTTCCCCATCAATATCGGACCCCCGTTGCACCCAATCAGTTCCAACATAATCAAAGATTCGTGTATGACCACTGGAGTAGGCAGTTCCGTCATTAAGAAATGCACCAATTGCAAGTACACTCCCATCTTCAGAAAGTGACACACCATTCTCACTGCTGAAATCATTTGATGCTTCCCCATCAATATCCGAACCACGTTGAACCCAGTCAGTTCCATCGTAACCAAAGACTCGTGTGTGACCACTATTAGCACCGTTTCCGTCATTTTTTGGTGCACCGATTGCAACTGTACTTCCATCTGCTGAAAGTGACACACTTTGACCACTTTGATCACCTGCTGCTTCCCCGTCGATATCAGACCCCCGTTGCACCCAGTCCGTTCCAACATAATCAAAAATTCGTGTGTGACCTGAATAAGTGCCATTTGCGTCATTTAATTGTGCACCAATTGCAACTCTATTTCCATCTGCTGAAAGGGAAACACTTCCGCTTCTATCACCAGCTGCTTCCCCATCAATATCAGACCCACGTTGAACCCACCCAGTTCCAACGTAATCAAATATTCTTGTGTGACCACTATCACCGCCATTTCCGTCATTTTTTCGTGCACCGATTGCAACTGTGGTTCCATCAGCTGAAAGTGACACGCTGTAACCACTTTCATCGCCAGCTGCTTCTCCGTCAATATCCAAACCACGTTGAACCCAATCCTCAACCACATCACACACTGAAATCAAATCCTCAACTCCCAAAACAATATTGTTGTTTCCAGAAAGATTTCCATCCATACAAACATCTCCCAAATAAGTCTTTTCTGTGACAACAAGATTTCCACTTACAGTTACGTTTCCACCAGTAGTTTTTGGTTGTATTGTGTCTGTTTGGATATTTCCACTTACGCACACATCTCCTGAGAAAGTTCCATCTACAGCCGCCAAATCACCAGACAATGTAGTGTTGACTGCGGTTAAATCCCCTGAAAGTGTTACATCAGTAGCAGTTATGAGATTTGTCGCGTTAACATTATCAGCGTCTACATTTCCAGAAAAAGTTCCTCCAACAGCACCTAAATCTCCAGATAACGTAGTGTTGACTGCGGTTAGATCTCCAGAAAGTGTTGCATCCGTTGCAGTTATGAGATTTGTCGCGTTGACATTATCAGCGTCCACATTACCGGAAAAGGTTGCACTCGAGAGGCTTAAATCCGACTTGTATTCTAATGCATTTCCTGCGTTATTGACTCCAAGGATTTGATCGCTTGTTCCTATTGCTGTCAGTCCAGTTCCTCCATTTGCTGTGTTAAGAGTTCCTGCTAATACAATATCACCTGTTGTTGGACTAGAGGGGGTTAACCCAGTGGTTCCGGCACTGAAACTTCCAACACTATCGGGTAATCCAAATACGTTCCCGTCTAATACAACATCTCCTGATAGTTGCACGTTACCTAAAAACTGAACGTTTCCTGTTACTGTTGTATTGTCAGATCCTGATATCAGTTCATTGCTTCCACTCCGGAATCCAGCTAACGTCACACTTTCGCTTGAAAGAGAACGATGCTTCATGAAAATACCATCAGTTTGATCCGCCGTTATATTTTGACCTAAAGCCACGGCACCTGAAACAGATGCGGTGGAATTGCTTCCAATTGCAAGAGCATTATCGGCCGTAACCATGGCTCCCTTACCGAAAGCAATTCCTGTACCAACACTTGAGGTAGTTGTATTAGAACCTATTTCAATACCACCTTCATAGGTAAGTTTACCACCAGTGACCGCATCAATCATATTAAAGTTATTGTGAACATTGATTGTTGATGACATCTTTATTTCGTTTAATTGTTTTTGATAAGATTAATTTTTTAAATTCAAATACGTGCATGATGTTTATTAATTATTTCTTTCATCCTTTTTCGGAATCTGATGAATCACTATCATAAAGTGTATCAATCACCTTTACAACAGGCTTCGTAATAGCATATCCTATTGCACCAATCAAAATTGCGCCTGATAGCATCAACCATACAGGACGTAATGTTGGTCTTGGTTCAGAACTTTCAGCAGAAGAGTTTAAAAGAAAATTGAATAACCGCATTTCTGTTCTAAATCATGACATTTTTATTTTTTTTAAACACATTTACATTGAAAAAAACACTTTTTAAATAATTTACACAGTTCGCACATACAAGATATCGGGATTTTCAGTAGAAAACAGAGTAGCCGTAGGAGCAACACTTATAGCTTGAGCATTGTTCACACTGTAGGTTCCAGTGCTTCCAGGGGTGCCAGTCAACTGTCCGGTAATGTAGGTTCCACTAGTGACACTTCCACCATCCAAAATCATACCAATCGTAATGGTTCCAGCAGTAGCAGTCACAGTTACAGTTGTTCCAGCAGCAACAAAACTACTGGTGATGGCAAAGGTGGATGGGGTAGAAGATCCGTCAAACTGAGATCTGTAGAAGCCACCAATTGCCACACCTTGGATACTAGCGTAGTAGTTGTTAGGAACAGGGAGAGATACGATGTCACCCACTTGAATACTTCCAGCCACAATCAAGTTTCCACTAATATTGACATCACCCACAGTAGCATCTACGGTAGACAGTACTGATTTTCCAAACAAATTAGCGACTTCAAGAATCATCACATTTCCAACTGCGTTGCAGTACATATCGACATTTCCGTACACATCAGCATTTCCTGACAGAGTAGTTTCTCCGGCAACTGTCAGATCGAGTCCAACATCGGCGTTTCCGAGAAGCATTGAATCGTTGGTCACGCATAGCTCGTCAAGAGTAGCCTTTCCATCAACATTCAGGTTCTGGTCAAAGTCCACATTTCCAGTCACGTTCAAAGTATCATTCACCGTAGAAGCACCGTTCAAGTTGATTGTGGTTCCATTGATCTCAGCAAGACCTGCATCAAAGACGCACACACTAGAACTTTCATCACCAGTCAAAATGCAATTACCCTGAATATTGATGAAGGGAGCCATGATATTTCCAGTCACGGTAATGTCTCCCTGCACAGAAATGCTATCTTGGAAGGTACTGGTTCCGGTGACACACAACTCTCCAGCAGTCAACTTAGCATCCACATTGGCGTTTCCATTCATTTGAACATTTCCTGTCACATCAAGAGTGCCGGTCATAGTAGTATCCAGCCCCACACTGAGGTTTCCGTTCACTGAAACATCTTGAACAGTAAGTGAGGTCACTTCGAGTTCATTGAACGTAGCAACTCCATCCACATTCAGGTTCTGGTCAAAGTCCACATTTCCAGTTGCGTTCAATGTGTTAAGTGTAGTGGAATCTCCCACACTCAAATTTCCTTGGAGATCCAAATTGAAAGTGTCAAGAGTATCAATCGTAGCGATTCCATCGACGGTAATATTCTGAGCAAAGGTGGCATTTCCAGATACATCCATCGTTCCAAGAATCTCAGTGGATTCGGTGACACACAGGTTTCCTACAGTGATCTTTCCATCCACATTCAAGTTCTGATCCATCTGCACATTACCATTCACATCAAGTGTGCTGGTCATCGTAACAGTGTCATTGAAAGTTGAAGGTCCATTGTTATCAATAGAAGTTCCGTTAAATGTCACGGCACCTCCATCGTACACACACACACTAGCGGTGGCATCACCAGAATTGATGCAATTTCCTTGAATGTTCACAAATTCGGCCATGATATTTCCATTCACAGTCAAATCTCCTTGAACAAGAGCAGTTCCAAAAGTAGCCATGTTAGTCACCACCAAACTATCAGAAGTAGTTTCTCCATCCACATTCAATGTCGTGTCAAAGTCCACGGCACCGGTGGCATTCAAGGTATTCAGCGTTGAATCCATAGCAACTGAAAGATTTCCCTGCAAATCAAGGTTAAAGGTGTCAAGAGTGTCAATAGTAGCTGTCCCATCAACCGTAATGTTTTGATCAAAGGTGGCATTTCCTGATACGTTCAATACATTCAGGTCAGAAGTCTCAGTCACACACAGATTTCCAGCTGTCAACTTGTTAGAAACGTTCAACTCATCTGAGAAATTCACATTTCCAGCAACGGTCAGGGTATCATCCATAGTGACAGCTTGAGAGAAAGAAGCATCTCCACCAGTGACAGCTACACCTCCCATCAACTCCGCAGTGTCGGTCACGCATAGGTTTCCTACAGTGATCTTTCCATCCACATTCAGGTTCTGATCCATCTGCACATTACCATTAACATCAAGTGTGCTGGTCATAGTCACAATGTCGTTGAAGGTTGAAGGTCCATTGTTATCAATAGAAGTTCCGTTAAATGTCACGGCACCTCCATCGTAAACACATACACTGGCTGAGGCATCCCCAGAGTTAATACAATTACCCTGAATATTCACAAATTCAGCCATAATGTTTCCACCCACAATCAAGTCCCCATCGATCATAGCACTTCCAGTCACACACAACTCATCTCCTGTGATCTTACCGTCCACATTCAGATTACCGTCCATCTGAACATTTCCAGTAATGGTAGCGGTACTAAGTGTAGTGTCGCCGTCCACATTCAGTGTAGAGTCAAAGTCCACAGCACCCGTAGCATTCAATGTGTTGACAGTGGTATCACTACTAACTACTAGGTTCCCGAGTAACGACAAATTGTACGTTTCCAACACATTGGTAGTAAGTGTTCCATCAACCACTACATCGTTGTCAAATTGTCCATCTCCATTCACCGTCAAATTTCCACCAATAACGGCCTCAGTAGTTACATTCAGATTATTAATAGTAGCAGTTCCGTCCACATTCAAATCTTTATCGAAATCTACATCCTCAAAAGCACGAATTGTGCCATTGACTGTAGTGTTTCCAGTTATGGTTACAACAAATCCGTCATAAACACACACTTCAGCACTGCCATCAGTTGTTGAGATACAGTTACCCTGAATGTTGATAAAAGAAGCATACAAGTTTCCGCCCAAATACATATCACCCTGAACAGTCAGATCATCTTGAAAGGTGGATGACTCGGAAACAGTAAGATTTCCTGCCATGACATCAGCCAACGTGGTAGATCCTGAAACATCAAAATCACCATCAACAGTAAGATTTCCAGTTTCCAAATCACCTAATTCCAAAGCTCCAATATAATCTTTCTGAATATGACCATTTCCATCAACGACAGCGATTCTGAGGTTTCCATCCACCCAACCACGTTGGGAAAAAATCTGATTCCAGGCACGTGCCGTAGCAACAGAATCGGCAACAGGATTACCGATACGGATATCATCCACTCCAGTGGCGGAGGCATTTTTACCAATTGCTATCGCACCTTCATTACTAGCGGATGCTGATCTACCAACAGCTAAAGCGCCATCTCCGACAGATGCACTAGCTAATGAACCTACCGCTATACCGTTTGTAGCAGCGGCGGAAACAGTGGCGGCCTTACCAACAGCCAAACCGGATGAATTCGAAGCAATAGTAGAAATACTACCGACTTCAAGACCAGCATCAAAGGTCAACTTACCACCGCTTGTGGTGTCAACCATATTAAGGTTATCATGAACTTGGATTACTGTGGACATTAAGGTGTTTTTTCTTT
>Ga0102815_10000656_pt1 | contig 22743 bp, 19 predicted proteins | sample ColrivemetaGS759_FD_79113 | JGI IMG/M metagenome (GOLD analysis project Ga0102815, IMG submission 79113) | Estuarine microbial communities from the Columbia River estuary - Ebb tide ETM metaG S.759 | ecosystem: Environmental > Aquatic > Marine > Intertidal zone > Estuary | place: USA: Columbia... | reverse complement strand
TGAATATTTCAAAGAAATTGGAAAACATTTAGAAGCTAAACGCTTAAAAGAACGTACTGAATTTGATTTAGAAATGATTCGTGAATTGGGGTATTGCAGCGGTATTGAAAATTATTCGCGCTACTTAGATGGAAGAAATCCTGGGACAAGACCATTCTGCTTATTAGATTATTTCCCTGATGATTACTTAATGATTATTGATGAGAGCCATGTCACAGTACCTCAGGTTCATGCAATGTACGGTGGAGACAGATCCAGAAAAATAAATTTAGTAGAATACGGTTTTAGATTGCCTGCAGCAATGGATAATAGGCCTTTAAAATTTGAAGAATTTGAAGAAATTCAAAATCAGGTAATTTTTGTAAGTGCTACACCCGCAGATTATGAATTGCAAAAAACTGAAGGCGTTTTTGTTGAACAGGTTATTAGACCTACGGGGTTATTAGATCCTGAGATAGAAGTAAGACCTAGCTTAAATCAAATAGATGATTTAATTGAAGAAATTCAGGTGCGAGTTGAAAAAGATGAACGAACTTTAGTTACAACTTTAACTAAAAGAATGGCAGAAGAATTGACTAAATATTTGAGTCGAATTCACATTCGTTGCCGCTATATACATTCAGATGTTGACACCTTGGAACGTGTTGAAATTATGACCGATTTACGAAAAGGATTATTTGATGTTTTAATAGGAGTAAATCTTTTGCGTGAAGGTTTGGATTTACCTGAAGTTTCATTAGTAGCAATTTTAGATGCAGACAAAGAGGGGTTTTTACGTTCGCATCGTTCCCTTACACAAACAATAGGTAGGGCAGCTAGAAATGTTGAAGGAAAAGCAATTATGTATGCTGATAAAATTACAAATAGTATGCAATTGACAATTGATGAGACAACCAGACGTCGTGAAAAACAAATTACATATAATACTGTTCACAATATTACCCCAACTCAAATTAAAAAAAGTATTGAAAATACTTTAGGAAAAAATACTGGTTCATCGTATCATTATGATTCAACTGCACAAATGGCTGCAGAAGAAAATTTAGCATACTTGCCTAAAACTGAAATTGAAAAACGCATCAAAGAAAAGCGGAAGCAAATGGAAGAAGCTGCTAAAGCACTCGATTTTATTGTAGCCGCAAAACTACGTGATGAAATTAAAGTTTTAAAAGAAACTCTTTAGCACAAAAAAAACTGTTTAAAAAATAATAGAATTTCATCAACCTAGACTTGGTTCAGGTTCTCATAATGATTACTATCAATATAATGGGATTCTGAATTAAATTCAGAATGACAAATGCAAGTACTTTTTAAACAGCCTCTTTATTTTTTAAATATATACAATCTGAAATTGCAACTATTTATTAATTTCCTTTTTGGTAGTCAGCTAAAAACTGAGCCAATCCAATATCTGTTAAGGGATGTTTTAACAAACCTTTAATTGCTGAAAGAGGTCCTGTCATTACATCTGAACCTAATTTTGCACAATCAATAATATGCATTGTATGACGTACTGATGCCGCTAATATTTGAGTTTCAAAACCATAATTATCATAAATTAATCTTATTTCAGAAATCAAATTTAATCCATCAGTAGAAATATCATCTAAACGTCCAATAAATGGAGACACATAAGTTGCACCTGCTTTAGCAGCTAATAATGCCTGACCAGCAGAAAAAACTAACGTTACATTGGTTCTAATTCCTTTATCTGAAAAGTATTTACACGCTTTTACACCATCTGCAATCATAGGTAATTTTACTACAATTTGAGGATGTAATGATGCTAATTCTTCACCTTCCTTTATCATTCCTTCAAAATCTGTTGCTATAACTTCAGCACTCACATCACCTTCAACAATATTACAAATAGCTACATAATGCTTTAAAATATTATCCTTTCCTGTAATTCCTTCCTTTGCCATTAAAGATGGATTTGTAGTAACTCCATCTAAAACACCTAAGGCTTGCGCTTCTTTAATTTGGTCTAAGTTTGCTGTATCAATAAAAAATTTCATTTAGTTCTGTGTTTAATTAATATTGAATTTTGTATTCTTTACAAAAGTAACTAAATGATTACAATTTATAATGATTCATCAATAACTTTTCATATGTGGCATCTGGCAAAATTCTTTTTAAAATAATAGAAAATTTTTGCATAAAATCTCCTACTTTATAATGTATTTTGGGTTCAGAAGTTAAAATAATACTATAAATAGCGTTAGCCATTTGTATTGGATCTGCACCATCACTTACATGGGAATCCATTAAATCTAAGTTTTCCTGATACACTTTTTTATACGCAGAATTTTCAAAAACTGGCGTGTGATATCTTCCTGAAGCAATGTTAGTTGCAAAATCTCCCGGAGCTACATTAGTAACTTTAATTCCAAAACTTTTCACTTCCATTCTTACAGCTTCGGTTACTAATTCCAATGCCCCTTTAGTTGCAGAATAAATTCCTCTAAAAGGCAAGCCCATATAACCAGCAATTGATGTAACATTAATAATCAATCCACTTTTTTGAGCTCTCATTTGAGGTAAAACAGCTTTCATAACATCAATGGCGCCAAAAAAATTAGTATCAAATACTTTTCGCATTTCATTGGTAGGCGTTTCCTCAATTGGACCAGTAATTCCCATCCCTGCATTATTAATTAATATATCAATCGCACCTTCAATTTGAATAACTTCATTAATTGCTTTTGTTATACTTTCTGTTGAATTAACATCTAATGCCACTAATTTAAATGGATGATTTTCAATTTTTTGAGGATTTCTACTGGTTCCATAAACTACAAAACCTTTTTCTGATAAAAATTCCCCAACAGATTTTCCAATTCCTGAAGAACCTCCTGTAATTAAAACTACTTTTTTCATTAAATAATTGAAGATTAAAGTTACAATTAGCAGCTTCAAAAGTAAGCCTTTTGAAATTAAATAATAAGTGTAATTGGTTATAATTTTGAAGAAGCTTCTAATATCAAAATTTGAATAAAAGGCATAAAAAAAGGCAAGCTACCTACATCACACCGCTACGACCATTTACCTTTGCTGCGTTCCCGCCCTGGAGGATTCAACAGGAGCTGGTTGTGTAGGACTTGCCCGGCGCAAAAATACAATCATTTTTTAGTTTACACAATCATTTTTTTTATATTTTTATGTAACATTTTTAATGTTCTGTTTACTAATAAATTAGTTTAAACAATCAATAAATATTAATTATTACATAATATACTTAATAGGTATTAGTATATTTGTTCATCAAAAAAAATCAATCAATCATGGAAAACCAAAAATCATCATCAAAACAAGTAATGTTAAACTATGGTTTAATACTTGGAGTAGTATCAATCATTCTTTCTGTTGGAATATATGCAATGGGTAAAATTTACGATCAAGGTATGGGTGTAATGCTTGCCAGCTTTGTTATAATGGCTGTTGTTATTTTTATGGCACTTAAGAATTTTAAAGCGGGAAATAACAATCTTTTAAGTTTAGGAGATGCTTTAAAAATTGGTTTAGGAATTGCTTTAATCGGAGCTATTATTTCTGTCATTTACAACCAAATTTTCATCAACTTTATTGAACCAGATTTTATGGAAAACATGATGAAAGTTGGTGAACAAAAAATGCTAGAACAATATCCTAATATGACCGATGAGCAATTAGAAGGAGCTAAACAAATGCAAGAAAAATTCTCTAGCCCACTAATTGGAGCTGCAATGGGAATAGTTGGTAGCTTATTTTTTGGTTTTATCATTTCTTTAATTGAAGGTCTTATATTAAAAAGAACTGAAGAAATAGACTAAATTTATTATAAATGGATATATCAGTAGTTATTCCACTACTTAACGAAGAAGATTCTTTAACCGAATTACACGATTGGATTGCAAAAGTTATGCAATCCAATCGTTATTCTTATGAAATACTTTTTATTGATGATGGTAGTACAGATACTTCTTGGGAAGTTATTGAAAACCTATCACAAAAAAATCCGAATGTAAAAGGTATTAAATTTCAAAAAAACTACGGAAAATCTCAAGCTTTAAATGCAGGATTTAAAGAAGTTAATGGAAATGTTATTATTACAATGGATGCCGATTTACAAGACAGTCCAGATGAAATTCCTGAATTATACGGCTTAATAATTAAGGAGGATTTCGACTTAATTTCTGGCTGGAAAAAGAAAAGGTACGATTCAAAAATCAGAAAAAACATTCCTTCAAAACTATTTAATGCTGCTGCCAGAAAAACTTCAGGTTTAAAATTACACGACTTTAATTGTGGTTTAAAAGCCTACAAAAAAGATGTTGTAAAAAACATTGATGTAAATGGTGAAATGCACAGATACATTCCTGTTCTTGCTAAAAATGCTGGTTTTAATAAAATTGGCGAAAAAGTGGTGGAACATCAGGCAAGAAAATATGGTGTTACTAAATTTGGGATTGACAGATTCATTAATGGCTTTTTAGATTTAATTACCATTTGGTTTTTATCAAAATTTGGAAAAAGACCTATGCATTTATTTGGACTTTTAGGAACATTAATGTTTTTTATTGGGCTTTGTTTCTCATTTTATTTGGGCATAGATAAATTATTTTTTAATACAACAGGAAGATTAATTACTGAACGACCTCAATTTTATTTAGCACTGGTTACAATGATTATTGGAACCCAGTTCTTTTTAGCAGGTTTTTTAGGTGAAATAATTTTAAGAACTAAAACTGATACTAAAAGATATACTATTTCAAACAAATTAAACCTATAACGATTTAGTAAATAGTATTATTTTTTCACAACCAATAATACTATTTTTGTACTATAAAAGATTCTAATAAATTACAAATTATGACAATTTTAGAAAAAGCACAGCAATGGCTATCTAGCACATTTGATAAAGAAACACAACAAGAAATTCAACATTTAATAAATACAGACCAAGAACAATTAACTGATCGTTTTTACCAAGATTTGGAGTTTGGTACTGGAGGAATGCGCGGTGTTATGGGCGCAGGAACTAACAGAATTAACAAATATACGTTGGGTAGAGCCACACAAGGTTTAGCTAATTATTTAATTCAATCATTTCCAAATAAAAAACTAAAAGTTGCTATTGCATTTGATTGTCGCCATAATAGCAAATCATTTGCTAAAATTGTTGCTGATGTTCTTTCTGCCAATGGTATAAAAGTATTCCTATTTGAAGATTTACGTGCTACACCTGAACTTTCATTTTCAGTTAAGCATTTAGAGTGCGATGCAGGAATTGTTCTAACTGCTTCTCATAATCCGCCTGAATATAATGGGTATAAAGTATATTGGAATGATGGCGGGCAAATTGTACCTCCACAAGATGGTGAAATAATAAGTGAAGTAAATAACTTAGATTTTGCGGATATAAGATTTAATGCAAATGAAAATTTGATTGAATTTATCGGCAAAAAAGTGGACGATGCTTTTATTGATGCTTCCGTTAAAAATGGGACATTTAATACAGAAGGAAGAGACAATTTAAAAATTGTTTTCACTTCATTACATGGAACTTCAATTACTGCAATTCCTGAAGCTTTTAAAAGAGCTGGTTATACAGATGTAAATATTGTTGAAGAACAAAGAGTTCCAAATGGGGACTTTCCAACAGTGAAATCTCCAAATCCTGAAGAGCCTGCAGCTTTAAAGATGGCTACTGATTTAGCGTCTAAAATAAATGCTGACATTGTTATTGGAACAGACCCAGATTGTGATAGATTAGGAGTTGCTGTAAGAGATTTGGAAGGAAATATGAAATTATTGAATGGTAATCAAACCATGTGTTTAATGACTAACTTCTTGATTAAAAAATGGAAAGAGGCTGGAAAATTAAATGGCAATCAATTTGTTGGTTCAACAATTGTTTCTTCAAATTTAGTAAATGAAATTGCAGCTAGTTTTGGTGTTGAAACCAAAGTTGGTTTAACAGGCTTTAAATGGATAGCAAAAATGGTTCGTGAAGCTGAAGGAAAACAAGATTTTATTGGTGGAGGCGAAGAAAGTTTTGGATATATGGTGGGAGATTTTGTGCGTGATAAAGATGCTGTAACTGCTACTTTATTAGCTTGTGAAATCGCCGCTGATGCTAAGGCCAAAGGAAGTTCTATGTATCAAGAATTATTGCAAATTTATATTGATAATAATTTTTACAAGGAACATCTAATTTCTATTGTTAAAAAAGGAATGGATGGAGCAGAACAAATTAAACAAATGATGGTTGATTTACGCAAAAATCCTGTTGCTAAAATTGATGGCTCTAAAGTAAAATATGTTTTTGATTATCAAGCTTCTACTTGCACTAATTTATTAAATAAAACAGTTGAAACTATTGATGTTCCAAAATCAAATGTATTGATTTATGAAACTGAAGATGGGACAAAAGTTGCGGCAAGACCTAGCGGAACAGAACCAAAAATTAAATTTTATTTTAGCGTTAAAGGAAGTTTAGATAAAACTGAAAATGCAAAAAAAATTGAAGCTGAATTAGATACTAAAATTCAACGTATTATTGTTGAAATGAAATTAAACTAATTTTAGAACTCTACTCTTAATATAATTGATGAAATATTTTAAACAAATATTAGTATATGCAAAACCGTACAAAATGTACGGTTTTTTAAACATAATAAGTAACATATTTTACGCTTTGTTTGGTACATTGGCATTTGTTAGTTTAATGCCCATGCTAAAAGTGCTTTTCAAAAGTGCTGAACCCATAAATACTCCACCTGTATACAATGGAGTTACAAAATTGGGTGATTACATTGAAAATTCAATCAATTATTTTATAACTCAAAAAATAAATAATGAAGGCGAATTAAAAGCGCTCTTATTTATGATTGTAATAATTATAAGTACCTTTTTATTGAAAAATATATTTGGCTATTTAGCTATGTACTTTATTACTTTTTTAAGAAATGGCGTTTTAAAAGATGTAAGAAATGATTTATATGAAAAAACCGTAGACTTGCCTCTCGCCTATTTTTCAGAAAAGAGAAAAGGTGATATTATAGCACGGATTTCTACAGATGTTTTAGAAATTCAACATTCATTTTTATCTATTTTAGAATTGATTGTAAGAGAACCTTTAATGATTCTTTTTACTGTATTTGCAATGTTGGCATTAAGTCCAAAATTAACATTGTTTGTATTTATTTTCATTCCAATTGCAGGTTTTGTTATTTCTTTAGTTGGAAAAAAATTAAAAAAACAATCGGACAGCGTACAAAAAGAACAAGGACACTTTTTATCAATTTTAGAAGAAACTTTAGGTGGATTACGAGTTATAAAAGGGTTCAATGCCGAAGGATATTTCAATTCAAAATTTAGAGGTTCAACTTCACGTTTTTATAATTTTTCTAATACATTATTGAATCGTCAAAATTTAGCTTCTCCGCTAAGTGAATTTTTAGGAATTGGAGTTATTGCAATTTTATTATGGTATGGAGGTTCATTAGTTTTGGTTGATAAAACCTTAGCTCCAGATGCCTTTATTGTATATATGGGATTGGCATACAACATATTAACACCAGCAAAAGCAATTTCAAAGGCTGTTTACGGTGTTAAAAAAGGGGATGCTGCAGCTGAACGTGTATTGGAAATTTTACATACAAAATCTCCTTTAGCCGACAAACCTAATGCTTCGGTTAAACCTAGTTTTGATTCTGCTATTTCGTTGAAAAATGTTTCGTTTAAATATCAAGACGATTATGTATTGCATAATTTTTCATTAGAAATTCCAAAAGGAAAAATGGTTGCATTTGTTGGTCAATCTGGTAGTGGTAAATCCACAATAGCAAACTTGCTAACACGTTTTTATGACGTTAATGAAGGAAGTATTCAAATTGATGGCATAGATATTAAGGATATAACTAAGAAATCTCTTAGAAATCTAGAAGGTTTGGTTTCACAAGATTCAATTTTGTTTAATGATACTATTAAAAATAATATTTTACTTGGCATTACTGACAAAACGGACAAAGAAATAATGAATGCTGCACAAATTGCAAATGCACATGAATTTATTAAAGATTTACCAAATGGTTACGATTTTAATATTGGTGACAGCGGAAACAAATTGTCTGGTGGACAAAAACAACGTTTAAGTATTGCACGTGCTGTTTTAAAGAATCCTCCAATTATGATTTTAGATGAAGCCACTTCTGCTTTAGATACAGAATCTGAACGTTTGGTTCAAGATGCTTTGGAAAAAATGATGGAAAATAGAACTTCTGTGGTAATTGCACACAGACTTTCAACCATTCAAAAAGCCGATATTATTGTTGTTTTACAAAAAGGAAAAATTGTAGAACAAGGAACTCATAATGAGTTAATTGCAAACAATAATATTTATAAAAAACTAGTTGAAATGCAAACGCTTTAATCAATTATTAATTGATTTTAGTCCTAATTTTTTAGCTTTTTTCAACATGAAATCATAAGCTTCACTATAATCATTTGCAATTTCACCTTCTAATATAGCTTCTTTTATAGCTTCTTTTAATTGTCCTATTTCTCTACAAGGAGTTAAATTAAAAGTTTCCATAATTAATTCTCCTGATATTGGGGGTTGAAAATTACGTACGTGATCACGCTCCTCTACCTCTTTAATTTTTTGACGAACTAATTGAAAATTATTATGATATTTTTTAAAACGATTGGGGTTTTTAGTAGTTATATCAGCTTCACATAAAATCATTAAACTTTCCACATCATCTCCTGCATCAAAAATTAACCTTCGTACAGCTGAATCTGTGACATCTGAAGCCAATACAATTGGGCGAGAACTTAACAATACCATTTTTTGAACAAACTTCATTTTGTTATTCATCGGCATTCGTAAGCGCTTAAATACTTTATACACCATTTTTGAACCAACAAACTCGTGGCCGTGAAAAGTCCAACCAAGGGTTGTATGAAACTTTTTAGTTGGTGCTTTTCCTATATCATGAAACATAGCTGCCCAACGCAACCAAACATCATCTGTATTTTTTGAGATATTATCTACAACTTCAAACGTATGGTAAAAATTATCTTTATGTTTTTGTCCTTCTACTTCTTCTACCCCTTTTAAGTCAGTTAATTCAGGTAAAAAACGTTCTAATAATTTCGTTTCATATAATAATACAAATCCAATTGAAGGAACATCAGACAGCATTATTTTATTCAACTCATCTACAATTCTTTCACGGGAAATAATATCAATTCGCTCCGCATTTCTAGAAATTGCTTCTAAAGATTTTTCTTCAATAGTAAAACTTAACTGGGTAGCAAATCTAATAGCTCTTAGCATGCGCAAAGGATCATCAGAATAGGTAATATCTGGATTTAAAGGAGTTCTAATTATTTTATTCTCTAAATCTTTAATTCCACCAAATGGATCTAATAAGGTTCCAAAATCTGCTTTATTTAAACTTAACGCCAGTGCATTAATTGTGAAATCTCTCCTGTTTTGATCATCTTCCAAAGTTCCATTTTCTACAACAGGATTTCTACTTTCTTCATTATATGATTCTTTTCGAGCACCAACAAACTCAATTTCCATATCATCAAAACGCAACATTGCGGTACCATATGTTTTAAAAATTTGCACTTTTGGCTTATTAGGCAATAATTTTGAAACTTCATTCGCTAAATCAATACCACTCCCAACAGCAACAATATCAATGTCTTTTGGCGTGCCTCTCTTTAAAAAATAATCGCGTACAAAACCTCCAATTACATAAGTTTCTAATTGTAAATTTGATGAAGCCTTTGAAATATATTCAAAAATTGGATGTTTTAACGCATCCTTATACCTTTCGTTTTTTGACATAAATTAATGATGGTAAGATTATTATAATATATTTTAAAACGTAATTTTGAATTTAACACAGAATTTCATCTGATAAATTAAAGTTCAGGATGTGAACCTTAAACTAGTTAATATTAACAAAAATATCTATTTATTATAAAACCTCTTATTTTGTATTTAAAATTAAAATTAGGCACTAACTACTTTTGTTTCTTCATTACAAACTAATTATAAGCAGTTGAAGAATGCTTTTTTATTTCTTAGCGCTGCAAATTTACAATATAGTCTGCGCTATCCAAAATTGATTGTTCAATTTCTTAAAACTATTTAAAACCAAAAATATAACAATAATATGTAAATTTTGATTATTTTTTTATTGAATACAGGTCAAAAAAAACTCCGAATAGTTTCGAAGTTTTTTAAATTTTAGTATTTATACCGCAACACTGTTATCTCGTAGCGCATCATTTAGTGATGTTTTTTTATCTGTGCTTTCCTTTCTTTTTCCAATAATCATAGCACAAGGAACATAAAATTCTCCTGCAGGAAATTGCTTTTTATAACTTCCAGGAATTACTACAGAACGTGCTGGTACAACACCTTTATATTCTATAGGACTATCACCAGTTACATCTATAATTTTAGTACTCATTGTTAAAACAACATTAGCACCTAATACAGCTTCTTTTTCAACACGAACTCCTTCAACCACAATACATCTGGAACCTACAAATACATTGTCTTCAATAATAACAGGTGCTGCTTGTAATGGTTCTAAAACTCCACCAATACCTACTCCTCCACTTAAATGAACATGCTTACCTATTTGCGCACAACTTCCAACAGTTGCCCAAGTATCAACCATCGTACCTTCATCTACATATGCTCCAATATTCACATAGCTTGGCATTAAAATAGTACCTGCCGAAATATAAGAACCATGACGTGCAACTGCATGTGGCACAACTCTAATTCCTTTTTCTTTATACCCTTTTTTTAACGGAATTTTATCGTGATATTCAAAAATTCCAACCTCAATTGTTTCCATTTTTTGAATTGGGAAATACAATACAACAGCTTTTTTAACCCACTCATTAACTTGCCAGCCATTTTCAATAGGCTCAGCAACACGTAAAACACCTGAGTCTAACAAATCTACGACTTCACGAATAGCTTTTTGAGTTGTATCTTCATTTAATAATTCTCTATTTTTCCAAGCGTTCTCAATAATTTTTCTTAATGCTTCCATTCATTTAATATTCCGATGAACGACAAATATAAAATATAAAAAACACTATCTAATTCAAAATACTTAAATTTGTACAACTTTAAAATTTCTGTTAATATTTTGGCTCGTATAATAGCTTTTGATTATGGTGAAAAAAGAACTGGAATTGCAGTAACTGACGAACTTCAGATTATTGCTTCTGGATTGATGACTGTTGAAACAAAAAAAATATTTTCATTTTTAACTGAATATTTAAAAACTGAAACTGTTGAGTTGTTTATTGTTGGAGAACCTAAACAAATGAATAATCAGGCAAGTGAAAGTGAGCAATTAATTAAAGTTTTTGTAACTAAATTAAGTCAAACATTTCCTAAAATTCCAATAAAAAGAGTAGATGAACGGTTTACTTCAAAAATGGCAGTTCAATCTATGTTTGATAGTGGATTAAAGAAAAAATATCGTGAAAACAAATCTCTTATTGATGAAATTAGTGCTACAATAATTTTACAAACTTACCTTTCTCAAAATTAGATTAATGGATACTTTTCTAAGTTTAGTTAGATATCCTTTCAAACTTTCTAAACCAAAAAAGACAAAGAAGCATTAGAGTATACAATTTTTAGAATTGTTACTAATTATTGTAATTTAAGTGATTACCTATTTTAGCACAAACTTAATTTTTTCCTATGCATCCTTATTTTTTTATATCTTTCTTTTCGCTCTTTTACAAGCTCATCTGTATATATATTTGTCATAAGTTTTTGAAATTCATTTTCTAATTCTTCAACAGTAAAATTTTTAGGGACAAACATAACATCAAATAAGGTACATTTATTCCAATTAATAGGAAGTAATCTTCCCTCTTTTTGTAATTGAAGATATAAATCTGTTTGTGGAAATGGGGTAAGAAGTGTAATTTGAACATCAGTTAAATTACTTTCTTTAATAAATTTTTCAGTCTCTAAAAATGTTTCTTTCGTATCGGAATCAAACCCTAAAATAAAACAACCGTTTACTGAAATACCATAGGATTGTATTTTATCAATAGCCTTTGTATAATTATCAAATTGCTTATACTTCCAACCACTATCAAGATCTTTTACACTATCTGAATTAATAGATTCAAATCCAATAAGAATTTGCGAACAATTTGATTTTGCTAATAATTCTAACAATTCATCATCATATGCAATAGAGATATCCGTTTCAGTAAACCATCGCATCTTATATTTTGCAAATAATTTTAATAGTTTTTTAGACCACTTTTTATCAACAAATGTATTGTCATCTGCTAATTCTATAAAAGGTTTATCCCATATTTTAAAAATAGCATCTAATTCCTTTTTAATTAATTTAATTGGTTTCTTTTTATAAGCGCTAATTGTTCTTGATGCTGCACAAAAATTACAGTTTCGCGGACAGCCTCGTGTAGTTTGAATTGTTAATCTGTTATACTTTGAAATTTCAAGCAGTTCATATTTTGGGACTTTTGAATTTTTGAGCTGAAAATCATAAGTTGGTTTCGATAATGAACTATAAACTTGTTTTAAACAATTATTCTCAAAATCATATAAAACTGCCCCCCAACTTAATTCTCCTTCTCCTTGAACAATAACATCTGCATGCTTTTTTGCCTCATCCGGAAGCGCAGAAACATGCAATCCACCAATAACAACTGTTATGCCATTTTCCCGAAATCTTTTAGACAATTCATACGTTTCATTTATTCTGGCAGTTAAAGATGAAAAAGCAATAATGTCAGGCTTTAACTCTAAAATTTCCTGAATCTCTTCTTCTGTGTAATTATCTAACTCTCTATAAACAACTTCCCAATTTTTGGGAGTGTGAGCAGCAAGTGTTAATAAACCAAGACTAGGCAAGCTAGCTATTACTTTACTTCTATCAACAAAACCTGGCAATGTTAATCCGGTGTTTAGCAGTTTCTCATTATAAACTCGAACACCACTCATTGCAATTAATACAACCTTATATTCTTCCATCATATAATTATTTTATAATTCAACTTGAAACATTCTAACACTATTAAAATTACAAATTTCAATTTTGTTTCTTTTCAATTTTACTTATTATTTTATTCAAAATTATTGATTATCAGCTATTTATAATTATTCTAAATTATTTTACACGTTTAATCAACCATTCAAATTACGTACCTTTATATTAAAAGATTGAGTACTAATTTAAATTTAACATCATGAAAGCATCAAGAATAAAATTCTACAAAGGATTGTTTTTAATTTCAGCCATTTATGATTTAGTATTAGGGGTTGTGTTTACATTCTTCACAAAATCTGCATTTGACATATTTGGAATACCAGAAAAGTTACCGGAATTTGTTGGATATTTAACATTAATAGGCGCTTACTTACTTATAATTGGTGTGGCTTATTATTTAATTTACCGTGGAGATTTACATAAAAATAAGGATCTTATTTTAATAGGTGTATTGTACAAATTTGCTTATTGTTTCATAACCTTTTATTACTTCTTAGTTGGTGATATCCCACATATACTTTTTTTAGCATTGTTTGGAGTAATTGATTTAGTAATGTTCATTTTTATGTTAGAATGTTATTTATCTATTAGAAGGCTCTCCAAAAAGTAAATTATATAAACATAAAAGTTTAAAATTATGATTGAAATAAATTTATATGCAGCATGGATTGGTATGTTGTTAGGTGGCATATTTGGTGCAATTCAAGGGTTGTTTTTTCACAAGGAAGAGTGGTTAGGTGGTTATGGATCTTGGAGAAGGAGAATAACACGGCTTGGACATATTTCATTTTTCGGAATTGCATTTATAAATATATCCTTTGTATTCACTGCTATTTTTTTTGATATTCAAGAAGAGGTTTCAATTCCTTCTATTTTATTTTTAATAGGCGCAATTGGAATGCCTTTAATATGCTATTTATCAGCTTTTAAAAAGGCCATTAGGAATCTATTCTTTATACCTTCACTTTCAATTATTGGAGGTATTCTAATATTGTTATGGATATTGTATACACATTGAAAATTTCAACTATTGAATTCCAAAAGTGAGGCTGTAAATTGTTAGTAACAAGTTAACAGATAATCAATAATAAATAATACTGAATTTTACTCATTAGGCTCTATATGAATTAACACATGTCCTATGTTTGGTATTTCATTACGTAAATAATCTTTAAGATTATGAGCAATAAAATGCCCTTCTTTAACTGTAATTTCACCATTAACTATTGCATGTAAATCCACATGATATTTCGTTCCAGATTTTCTTATAAAACATTTTTCAGTTTCTAAAACACCTTTCACTTGAAGAGATTTTTCTCTAATTACAAAAATAAGATCATCATAAAGGTGCTCATCCATAATTTCTCCCAAGGCTGGTCTAAAAATTAAGTAACTATTATATAAAATAAAAGCAGAAGCTATTAAAGCAGCCCAATCATCTGCAGTTTCATAGCCTTTACCAAAAATAATTGCTATAGAAATTCCAATAAAAGCCATTACTGAAGTAATTGCATCACTTCTATGGTGCCAGGCATCAGCTTTTAAAGAAGAACTATTTGTTTCTTTACTTTTTTTAATTACAATTCGAAACGAAATTTCTTTCCATAAAATAATACAGCCTAAAACAATTAAAGTCCACGATTTAGGTGTTTTATGAGGAGTTTGAATATTCTCTATACTTTCATGCGCAATTATTGCTGCAGAGGTCACCAAAAAAGCCACAACCATAAATGTAATTAATGGTTCAATTTTCCTATGACCATATGGGTGATTTTCATCAGCTGGTTTTTTGGCATATTTAAGTCCAAAGAGCACCAAAAGCGAAGAAAAAATATCTGTTGTTGATTCAATTGCATCTGCAATTAAAGCATAAGAATTTCCAAAATATCCAGCTAGTCCTTTAATTAGAGCTAAACTTGTATTCCCAATAATGCTAAAATATGTTGTACGTATTGCGGTTTGTTCGTTGCTCAACTGTATGCTATTAATTCTTTTTCTTTTTAACAAAAATTAAATCTTCTTTACTAACAGTCATTTCAGGTTTCAAAAAATTTATTTCCTTGTCTTTATTTTTAAGATCATTGTATTTTTCCATTCCTCTTATTATGACGTTACTCATTTCATTCTGAAGTTCATCCAATTCTAATTTAGTAAATGTTTCAGGCTCCCTTTTGGATAAAAGTTTTTGAATTCTTTTCATATTATAAACAGCCTTATCTACAGGAGTTATTTTTACACTTGCTTTAAGACCACCCATTCTTGGAATAACATCAATAATATATATTTCTCCTGCTTTCAATTCTGCATCTACAAATGATTTATTTTCAGATCTTGCCCAAAACAAATGTTTTCCTGGATCACAAACATACTTCATATATTTTGGCCCATTAAATCTTCCAATTACTTTTTCTCCATCAAAATATGTGAAATTAATTAGTGCCCCTAGTGCACTTGCTCTGGTAAAATAAACTACAGATTTATCAGTAGGAATAGAATCTAAACTTTGTGAAAATAAAATTGTACTATGAAATAAAATTAATAGTATACTTAATGTTTTTTTCATCTTTAATTGTTTTATAATTTATTCCATCACAAATGTCTGAAATATTTTCTACTTTGAATTAATTTATATGAGTTAGTTTCCACTAAATGGCAACCCAAAAATACCAACTGCAAGATCTGCCCATATAATAAGAAATAATAAAGTAAGGACAATAAAGAAGATAATTCGGTAATTTATTTTTTTTATATTACGAAATATAATCTCACATACAAAACCAAAACCAAATAAAAGAAATCCAGCTACTACAAAATCAGAAAAAGTCCAATTTACTTCTTCCGTTAACTGCATAGCAATTAATGGTATAAACAATATAATTACTATTGTAAATAAAATGATGGATATCCTTTTGTTCTTCATAATAATTATTTTTTAACTTTAGTAATTCAAATAAGTGCTCATTATGCTAAAATACACCTATTTTAATTAGCCCTTTTCTTAATAAAATGATTTATTATAAATAAAATACCAACAACCACAAAAGGAAAAGTAATCATTAAGAGAATCCCTAAACTCATAGTAACAGAGTGGTTCATATTATAATTGTGATTAAAAATAAATGGACTAAGACCAATACCAATTATCATAAATATAATGCCTCCTATCAACTCTCTTTTCCAAGAAATAATAAGAATACTTAATAAAACAAAAGAAGGAATTAGATGCATTAGAAAACCGCCAATCTGTTGCCAGAAAGTTAGTTCAGGAGCAAATGAATCAAGAGCAAACATACTAACAACCAATATTGCCAGTATACAAATTATTCGGGGAAGCCAATGAAGAATTTTAATAAATGTTTTCATTTTAAGTTGATCTAGTTAATTGAATCTTACACAAATAGGGTTTTAAAATACCCCTTTTTTAGCTTCAAATAATGGCAATAATCTAGGACTAATTAATGGTTAATTGAGGGATTTTTAATTGAGAAAAATCTATTCTTTATATGTTTGTTAGCTTAAATTTAAGCAAAAATTAAAACATTCAAGGTTAAAGTTATTAATTAAATAATTCAATTTCAAAACTTTCTATGTTGTAAACTTTAAAAGAGTCACTATCTTTGCCGAAATTAATTTTATGTCAAAACAGTTTTCCAATTTAGGAATAATAGCACCTCTTCAACAAAGTTTAGCCAATTTACAAATTACAATTCCAACTGAAATTCAAGAAAAAGCAATTCCAGTTTTATTAACTCAAAAATCAGATTTTGTTGGTTTAGCCAAAACAGGAACAGGAAAAACAGCGGCATTTGGATTGCCATTGTTACAATTAATAGATGTTGAAAATTCAGCAATACAAGCCGTAATAATAGCACCAACAAGAGAACTTGGTCAGCAGATTTACAATAACTTAGTGTTATTTTCTACTAATTTACCCTGCATTTCTATTGCATCAATTTGCGGTGGAATTCCTATAAAACCTCAAATTGAACGTTTAAAAACTGCTACGCATATTGTAGTAGCTACACCTGGTCGTTTAATTGATTTGATAAAACGAAACGCAATTAATATTAAAAATGCCAATTACTTAGTGTTAGATGAAGCTGATGAAATGGTTACTTCACTTAAGGAAGGTTTGGATGAAATTATTAAAGAGTTGCCAAAATCTAGAAGAACATTTTTGTTTACTGCAACAATGCCGGGCACCATTAAACAACTAGTGCAAAATTACATGTCTAAACACGTAATCCAAGTAAGTTTAGATATGGAAACGACTGGTCACCAAGGAATTGACCATCAATATGTAGTTGTAGAACCAATAGAAAAACTAGACGTTCTAATGCATTTTTTAAACTCGAAAGAAGGAGAAAGAGCTATTATATTTTGTAAAACTAAAGCTGCAGTTAACAAATTAGCGAAAAATTTAGCCATCAATAAATTTTCATCGGGTGCAATTCATGGGAGTTTAACACAGCCTATTCGTGATCGCATTATGGAGCAGTTTAGGGCTGGATATATTCATATTTTAGTTGCAACAGACTTGGCTGCCAGAGGAATTGATGTAAAAGAAATATCATATGTTGTAAACTACCATTTACCAGATGTACCTGAAACTTATGTTCACAGAAGTGGAAGAACTGCTAGAGCTGGCGCTAATGGACTTTCATTAACTGTTTTACAACAAGAAGAAGTTGCTGATTTGGCTGATTTTGAAGCTGAATTGGGGATTACTTTTTCAAAATTTAAAAAAGCTGACGCGCAGAGTATTGAAGAAAACAATGCATTATTGTGGGCTAAAAAAATATTTAAAACCAAACCAAATCACGCTATCTCATCGGCATTTAAAACTAAAATTAGCACTGTATTTCATCATTTAACAAAAGAAGAATTAATAGAGAAAATTTTAGCAAACTATCTTTCCCAAACTAACAATGTAACTTCAAAAGAAGAGGTTTCTAAAAAAACAAAAAACTAAGTTACACCTATGGCAAACGTTATTAAAGCGCAACAAGAGATTCTTGATAAATTAAACATTTCAAAGTTAAATTCAATGCAAGAAGAAGCCATTCCTGTAATTGAAACAACTACAAATACCGTATTGTTATCACCTACAGGAACAGGTAAAACACTTGCTTTTTTATTGCCTATTATTGATGCTTTAAATCCTGAAAGCAGCGAAGTACAAGCATTAATTTTGGTACCTTCCCGAGAATTGGCTATTCAAATTGAACAAGTTGTTCGAAGTTTGGGATCTGGTTATAAAGTTAATGCTGTTTATGGGGGAAGATCAATGGCAAAAGATAAAATTGAATTAAAACATATTCCGGCCATTCTTATTGGTACTCCAGGGAGAATTTCAGACCATTTTTTAAATGAGCGTTTTTCAAAAAAACACATAAAAACCTTAGTGCTAGATGAATTTGATAAATGTTTAGAAGTAGGTTTTGAAAATGAAATGAAAGAAATTATCAGTTTTTTACCAAACTTAAATAAACGCATTTTAACTTCTGCAACTAAGGGTGTAAAAATCCCAAATTTTATTAGGCTTGATAAGCCAATAATTATTGATTATTTAAAAGAAAAAACAGCTTCTGAATTAAGTGTAAAAACTATTGTTTCTACTTCAAAAAATAAGTTAAATACACTTTTAAATGTTATTAATCACAATGGCAACCAGCCAGGTATCATTTTTTGTAATTTAAAAGACAGTGTTGAAATTGTAAGTGATTTTTTAATTGAAAATAATATTAGTTTTGGATGTTTTCATGGTGGTATGGAACAAAAAGACAGAGAACGTTCTTTAATTAAATTTAGAAATGGCACATATCAACTCATTGTAGCAACCGATTTGGCAGCAAGAGGAATTGATATCCCAGAAATAAAATATATTGTTCATTATGAATTTCCAATGACTGGTGATGATTTTACACATAGAAATGGTAGAACTGCCCGGGTGAATGCAAAAGGAACAGCGTATATATTAAAATGGGAAAAAGAAAACTTACCTGATTTTATTAAAAATGCTCCAACTGAAAAATTGAAAGGAAAAGTAGCTATACAATCTCAATATTGGGAAACCTTATTTATTTCTGGTGGTAGAAAGGATAAAATTTCAAAAGGAGATATTGCTGGAATGTTTTTTAAACTTGGTCATATTTCAAAAGATCAATTAGGTATTATTGAATTGAAACAAGATTGCACATTTGTTGCTGTACCAATTTCTATAGCTGAAAAACTGGTTAAAAATTTAAACAACACAAAATTAAAGAAGAAAAAAGTAAGAGTGACTATTGTTTAATAAATTTAAAATATTGTACAAATGTCGGTTATTCTATTTCTAATTAGTGATTTTTATAAGTATTTTCTTTTTGTATTATGAGAAATGCTTTTGAATCAATGCAAGAAGATTCTCCTTAATAATTGGTTTTGAAATATACTCATTACAGCCTGCTTCAATAGATTTTTCTTTGTCGCCCGAAAGCCCAAAAGCTGTTTGTGCTATAATTACAACATTTTTATTAAATTCTCTTATTTGGCGTGTAGCTTCATAACCGTTTATACCTGGCATTTGAATATCCATCAAAATTAAATCAATTTCTTTATTTTTTTTACAAATTTCAACAACTTCAATCCCTGTTTTTACCGTTAATACCTCATTAGCAAATTCTTCCACAATTTCTAACATGAATAATTTAGAGATTTCATCGTCCTCTGCAATAAGTATTTTCAAACCAACTTTCTTAGGAGTAATAAAGTCTTTCATATCTAAAATTTCTTTGTTTTTTTCTGATTTATTAATTTCTATAAAACACTCATTATTAGGTATGCTCACATAAAACGTTGCCCCCTTGCCTTCTTCACTTTTTACTCTTATTTTTCCATCTAGCATTTTTACAAATGCTTTTGAAATTGATAAACCTAAACCAGCGCCTTGCAAAGCCATTTTATTCTCCAGATCTGCTTGTCTAAAACGCTTAAATATTAATTTCTGTTGGCTACCTTTTATTCCTATACCTGTATCTTTTACAAAAAACTGATGAAATGCTCCCTTTGATTCCCAACCAAATTCTATTGAACCTGTATTTGTAAATTTAATAGCATTTTTTAGAAGATTTGTTAAAATTGCCAATAACTTAGCTTTATCCGTTTTAACAATAATAGCTTTTGAATCTAATTTTCTTTTATATATAAACTCTAAGCCCTTGGCTACTGCCTCAGGTTTAAAAAAACTATACAAGTAATCACTTAACTCATTAATATCAAATTCTTCCAAATGAAGTTCCATTAAACCTGATTCAATTTTTGATATATCAATAATATCATTTATAATTTTAAGCATTCTCTCCCCACTTTTTTCAATAACACCAATATACTGTTGTTGCTTATCACCTGTGAGTTCCTGATTCTTTAACAATTCTGAAAACCCTAAAATACCATTCATTGGCGTCCGTATTTCGTGACTCATATTCGCTAAAAAAGCAGATTTCAACATATCACTTTTCTCAGCTTTTTCTTTTGCTTTTTTTAAATCTTTTTGAGCTTCCTTAAGTTGTGTAATATCATGAATTACCCCTATTAAAAATTTGCTGCCATTATCACTAATAAACCTTTTTTTTCTGGTTGAAACAATTAGAGGCTCATTATTTCCTAATGTCAAAGATTCTTCATTAATATTTTCTATTCCATCTAAAAGCACTTGCGTATCAATTTTAAGAAAACTTTCTCTCTCTTTAGGAGAAACTTCTTCTGCAAGTGTTTTGTCAAGTATTTCATCTCTAGAGAGTTTAAACATTTCACAAAATGCATCGTTTACTAACAGCAACCTACTTTTCTCATCTTTAACAAAAACTGGATCTGCAATATTATTCACTATATTAAAAAGATATTGCTCATTTTGCTCCGCTTTTTCTTTAGCTAAAGCAAGATTCTTATTTAAGCTTGATAGTTCAGCCACTTGCTCATTAATTAGTAACTTAATTTTCTCTTTTTCTTTTAATTCAGACGGCAACCATTTTTTAATAATCATTACTAAAATTAAAATTGCCACCAAAAGATTCAGTATTTTAGGGTAAAAAACAATTTGAGGTTGCGCTAAATAATTAAAAACTTTAATTGGAATTAACCCCGAAAGTGATGTATACCAAGTGCCAAAATAAGCGCTTTCTAATAATGTTCTAAAAGCATCAATTGTTAGTATTATTAATAATAAATTTAATAATTTATCATTTTTATTTTTATTTGTTACTTTTTTAAAATAAAAGACAAAAATATATCCCCAAATAATTATTAACAACCAATATAATACAGGAGTTGCATACTTAAATAAGGATTCCATATAGTATAATTTTTATACAATTAATAATTAATATAAATTTAATCTAATTTTATTTTAAAAATATGATAATTATTAGTATTTACTATATATAGTATTCCTAGATATTCAAAGTCATTATTTAGCTCATCTTCAATACAAACAACTGTTTTGTATAAAAAATTAAAATGGCTTTCTCCTATTTAAAGTCTATTTTTTATCCTTAAGTGATTCATATAAGGGCAACGTAAATTTGAAGTCACTTCCTTTTCCAACTTCACTTTCAACCCAAATTTTACCCCCTTGTTTTTCTACAAATTCTTTGCAAAGAACCAATCCTAAACCTGAGCCTTTTTCATTTGCAGTTCCAAGTGAAGTTGTATTTGAAGCTATATTAAATAAAGTTTTAAGTTTTTCTTCATTTATCCCAATTCCATTATCAGAAATAGAAATTACAACTTGGTTTTTATCTGAAATCACTACAATATTTAAATTTCCTCCTGATTTTGTGAATTTAATTGCATTGGAAATAAGATTTCGCAAAATAATCTTAAGCATATTTTCATCAGCATAAACTTCAATTTCATCCGATTGAACTTTATGTATAGCTATATTTTTATTTGTTGCTTGTGAATTTATTATTTCTATTATTTCCTCAATACTTTGTGACAAATCAATTTTCTGGGGGTTAAAATTAATTTGACCTGTTTGAGATTTTGCCCAACTTAATAAGTTATCGAGCAAAACAAGTGTGTTTTTGGCAGAAGAATTTATTAAGGCTGCATACTTTTCAGATTGTAAAATAGCACTTTCTTTTAAATTTACTTTTAACAGTTCAGAAAAACCTAAAATACCATTAAATGGGCTTCTTAAATCATGGGCTATAATTGAAAAAAGTTTGTCTTTTGTAGCATTAAGTTCTTTTAAACTAGCTTCACTTTCTTTTAGCTTTTGCTCAGCCTGGTATCGTTCAGTAATATCCCTAACATTCAGTACCACATATTTAATCAAAGGATTATTAATTTGATTGGTGCCAAATGCTTCCAAATACACCCAACTTCCATTTTTATGTCGGTGCCTATATTGTGCACCTCCATTCGTAGAGCTTTTTATAATATCATTCAAACCTGCCATCGTTTTTTCCTGATCATCCGGGTGAATCATTGTCTCAACTACAGAAATATTAATTAACTCTTCAGGTTTAAAACCTAAAATTCTCTCACATGATTCGCTAACATAATGCTGAACTCCATTTGAATCCAATAGCACTAACATATCAAATGAATTCTTTATGAGTTGATTAAATTTTTCTTCATCACTCTTTTGGAATTCTTTTATTTGCTTTTCTAATTCTTCATATGTAGG
>Ga0102815_10000655_pt1 | contig 22759 bp, 27 predicted proteins | sample ColrivemetaGS759_FD_79113 | JGI IMG/M metagenome (GOLD analysis project Ga0102815, IMG submission 79113) | Estuarine microbial communities from the Columbia River estuary - Ebb tide ETM metaG S.759 | ecosystem: Environmental > Aquatic > Marine > Intertidal zone > Estuary | place: USA: Columbia... | reverse complement strand
GTGGCGGAGAGACAGGGATTCGAACCCTGGGTGGGCTTGCACCCACAACGGTTTTCGAGACCGCCCCGTTCGACCGCTCCGGCACCTCTCCGCGGGGGTCAGGGCGGCGTTTAATGGGCGGCGCGGGGCAGCGCAAGAGGGAAATCGTGGAAAGTTTGCTTTGCCGCGGTTTCCTTGTGCGCGGGCCTCGGGCCGCCTATATGAGCGGTGCAGAGAACGGCGGGCGAGGGTGCGAAAATCCCTTATTTTCCGGTTGACTTTGCAGGTCGTTCCCCCGATAAGCCGCCATCTCCGCGGCCTGCCCGTGGGGAATGTGTAATGACGCTCCTTGCGGGGCGCGCTGTTTACGGGTGGCCTAGATGGCCGAAACGCCTCGGTAGCGGGGGACCCTAAAGACGCGGAAAACGAAGGAAGAACATATGTTTGCGGTTCTCAAGACCGGTGGCAAGCAGTACAAGGTCGCTTCGGGCGACGTGCTGCGTGTCGAGAAGCTGGCGGCTGATGCCGGCGATAAGATTCAGTTCAACGAGATTCTGATGGTTGGCGCCACTGTGGGCGCGCCGCTCGTGTCTGGTGCTGCGGTTCAGGCCGAAGTCATCGACCAGATCAAGGGCGAGAAGGTCATCCACTTCGTCAAGCGCCGTCGCAAGCACTCGTCGAAGCGCACCAAGGGCCACCGTCAGCAGCTCACCCTCGTCCGCATCACCGACATCCTTGAAAAGGGTGCGGAGAAGTCGGGCGTGAAGGCCGCTGTCGGCGCCGCGACCAAGGTCGTCGTCGAAGCTGCCCCGAAGAAAAAGCCGGCTGCCAAGAAGGCCGCCGCCAAAGCAGAGGAGTAATCCCCCATGGCACACAAAAAAGCAGGCGGTAGCTCCCGTAACGGCCGCGACAGCGCGGGCCGTCGTCTTGGCGTGAAGAAGTTCGGCGGCGAAGCCGTGGTTCCGGGCAATATCATCGTGCGTCAGCGCGGCACCAAGATGTGGCCGGGCGAGGGCGTTGGCATGGGCAAGGACCACACCATTTTCGCGACCGCCCAAGGTCAGGTGAAATTCCACAAGGGCCTGAAACAGCGCACCTTTATTTCGGTTCTCCCGGTGGCGGAGGCCGCCGAGTAAGCCGGACCTGAACCAGACGAATTTGGGGGGATCGGCGAGGAGCCGGTCCCCTTTTTTCATTTTGTCATATTTCCGCGGCAAATTCGTGCGAGGAGGCATGAAAGCGCCGCTTTGAGGAGGAAGCCATGTTGCACGCCCCCGTTGAGATCCAGTCCGAAATTGTGGCGGACCGTTTCGTGCTGCGTCCGCTCAGGCGCTCGGACGCCGGTTTGATCGCTATCTATGCAGGCGATGTGCGCGTCGCGCAGATGACGCAGGACATCCCGCACCCTTTTCCGCCGGGCGCCGCCGAGGCAATGGTCGAACGCGCCAACTTTGACGGCCGGACAACGGACGTCTGGGCGATTGATGGCTCGAACCAAAACCATGCCGAGGTTATGGGTCTTGTCTCTCTCGAACGCTTGGATCGCGACCAATCGGAGATCCGTTTCTGGGTTGCTCCGGCCTTTTGGAACTCTGGCATCGCCACCGAAGCGATCGGCATATTGATGGGCGCCAACCCGCAAGCCTCGCACGAAATCTTTGCCTGCGTCTTTCAGGACAATCCGGGCACCGCACGGGTTCTTGTGAACTGTGGCTTCGACTACCTTGGCGATGCCGAGGCCCACTCGGTCGCCCGCGGCGCCAATGTGCCGACCTGGACCTATATGCGAAAGATGTAAGCGATGAGCACCCCCATCCTCACTACCGGGCGCCTCATCCTAAGGCCCCCGGTGGCCGAGGATGCGCGGGCCATTGCCAATATCCTGAACGACTGGGAGGTCACACAGTGGCTGACCATGGTGCCATTTCCTTACGCGCGTGCGGATGCCGTGGAGTTTCTCGACAGGCTTTTCGCCAACAGCGACCTCAGCTATTGGCTCATCGAGATTGAAGGTGAGGTCGTCGGAGCGATCTCTTTACGACCTGATCTCGGGTTCTTCTTAGCGCCCAAGGCGCAAGGCAATGGCCATATGACCGAGGCTGCGCGCGCAGTCCTGACTTGGCACTTTTCTCAAAGCGACGAGACGGCTGTCTCCGGCTATCATGTAGGCAACACAGCCTCGGCGCGGGTTCAGGAAAAGCTTGGCTTTCGCACCACGCACAAGGCCACCCACCGGAAGGCATCGACAGGTGAGGACATAACCGTGATCAAGACAGCCCTGTCAAAGGCCGACTGGGAGGCGCGCCATGTTTGAACTCAGAACCGAGCGGCTGACGTTCCGCCCAGGCGTCGCCTCAGATGTCGAAGCGATTCATGCAATCGTGTCAAATTGGGAGGTCGTGAAGAACCTTGGATCATGGCCCTATCCGGCAGATCTTGCCTACACGATCAATCGCATCGTTGGCCGACTGGACATTGACAAAGGCATCGCCGGAACCGTCCGGGCTGGCGACGAGATCATTGGCGGCATGGGGATCGTTGAGGGAGACCTGGGATACGCCTTCGGCCCTTCGGCTTGGGGCAAGGGCTATGCGACTGAAATCTCCAGAAGGCTCGTGAGCTATGTGATGCATTGCTACGACTGGCCCCAGCTTACGGCCGAGGCCTATGCCGACAATCCCGCCTCGGCTCGGGTTCTCGAAAAGATTGGTTTTGAGGAAATCGGAATCGCCCTAGTCCCTTGTGCCGCTCGAGGGGGTGAGGTGGATGCGCGCAAGTTCGTCCTCACCCGCGAACGCTGGGACGCCTTGAGAAACACAAGCCGATAGACTATCCGGCCCTGAACAGCTGAAAGTCATCCGATGAAATTCCTCGACCTCGCCAAAGTCTATATTCGCTCCGGGGCGGGCGGAAACGGATGCGTCTCGTTCCGCCGGGACAAGTTCGTGGAATACGGGGGGCCCGACGGCGGCGATGGCGGCCATGGCGGCGATGTGATCGCCGAGGCGGTCGAGGGGCTGAACACGCTCATCGATTTCCGCTATCAGCAGCACTTTTTCGCGCAGAATGGCCAGCCCGGCATGGGATCGGGGCGCACCGGATCTGGCGGAGATGACATCATTCTGAAAGTTCCCGTCGGAACCGAGATCATCGACGAAGACGAAGAGACGCTCATTGCCGACCTGACCGAGGTCGGCCAGCGGATCGTTCTGGCCAAGGGCGGCAATGGCGGCTGGGGCAACCTGCATTTCAAATCCGCCACCAACCAAGCCCCGCGCCGCGCCAATCCGGGGCAGGAAGCGGTCGAGCGGACGATCTGGCTGCGGCTCAAGCTCATCGCCGATGTGGGCCTCTTGGGGATGCCCAACGCCGGCAAATCGACCTTCCTCGCCGCCACCTCGAACGCGCGGCCGAAGATTGCGGATTATCCCTTCACGACTCTTGTTCCCAATCTCGGCGTTGTCGGCGTTGATAACGTGGAATTCGTTGTCGCCGATATTCCGGGTCTCATCGAAGGCGCATCCGAGGGCAGGGGGCTTGGCGATATGTTCCTCGGCCACGTCGAACGCTGCGCGGTGCTTTTGCACCTGATCGACGGCACCTCGGGCGATCCGGTGAATGATATGGAAACGATCATCGGCGAGTTGGAGGCCTATGGCGGCGATCTGGCCGACAAGCCGCGCATCACGGTTCTGAACAAGATCGACACGCTCGATGCCGAAGAGCGCGAGTTCCTCAAGGAAGAGCTGGAAGAGGCGACCGATGGTCCCGTCATGCTCATGTCCGGTGTCTCGGGCGAGGGTGTCACGGATGTGCTGCGCGCGCTGCGCTCGAAGATCGACGAAAACCGCCTGCGCCACCGCGCCGCCCCCGAGGAGAACGCGCCTTGGCAACCCTGAGTGCCGCCAAACGCCTCGTGGTCAAGATCGGCTCGGCGCTCCTTGTGGACCGGGCCAGCGGCAAACTTCGTCAGGACTGGCTCGAGGCGCTTGCCACCGATGTGGCACGTATCCGCGCCCGTGGCACGCAGGTGATCCTCGTCTCCTCTGGCTCGATCGCTTTGGGGCGGGGCGTTCTGGGGCTGCCCAAGGGCGAATTGGCGCTCGAGCAGTCGCAGGCAGCTGCCTCGGTGGGCCAGATCCGGCTTGCACGCGCCTATGAAGAGGTGCTCGCGCCGCACGGGATCGTCGCCGGGCAAGTCTTGGTGACGCTCGAGGATTCCGCCGACCGCCGCCGCTATCTCAACAGCCGGGCCACGTTTGAGACCCTCCTAAATCTCGGCGTGACGCCCATCGTCAACGAGAACGACACCGTGGCCACGGATGAAATCCGCTATGGCGACAATGATCGTCTCGCCGCACAGGTGGCTGTCACAACTGGTTCGGATCAGTTGATCCTTCTGTCGGATGTCGATGGCTTCTATTCGGGCAACCCCAATATCGACCCTTCGGCAAAACGCTTTGACCTCATCGAAAAGATCACGCCCGAGATCGAGGCAATGGCGGGCGATGGCGTTTCGGGCCTCTCGAAGGGCGGGATGATCACCAAGCTGATGGCCGCGAAGGTCGCCACCGACGCGGGCTGCGCCATGGCGATTACGCTTGGCTCGCCCTTGCACCCCTTGAAGGCGCTCGAAGAGGGCGCCGCCGCCACATGGTTTACCGCCCACGGCGACCCGCAAGCCGCCCGCAAACGCTGGATTGCGGCGATGAAGCCGCGCGGCGAGGTGCAGGTGGATGACGGGGCCATCAAGGCGCTGAAAGACGGCAAGAGCCTTCTGCCTGCCGGTATCCGCGCCATTACCGGCAGCTTCGGCCGTGGCGATCCGGTGGCGATTGTCTCGACCACAGGCGCGCGGCTTGGCCTTGGCCTGACCCGCTATACCGCCGCCGAGGCGCGCCAGATCATGGGCCGCCGCAGCGCTGACATCGAGGCGCTTCTGGGCTACAAGGGGCGCGCGGCGCTCATCCACCGCGACGACATGGTCATCTGACCGCCAAAGAGACGGACAAGCCGATGAAAGACTTTGAGGATATCGACGCCCTGATGGCCGATATCGGCGCGCGCGCCCGTGCGGCGGCGGCCGAGTTGGCCTATGCCAGCGCCGAGCGCAAACACGCGGCCCTGATTGGCGCCGCCGACGAGGTCTGGAAGCGGCGCGGCGAGATCATCGACGCCAATGCCGAAGACCTCGTCTATGGCGAGGAAAAAGGCATCAGCCCGGCGATGATGGACCGATTGATGCTCGACGAGGCGCGCATTCGCGGCATCCGCGACGGCCTCCGCGCTGTGGCCGAGCAGAAAGACCCCGTGGGCGCGGTGATCGCTGAGTGGGATATGCCCTCGGGCCTTCACATCCAGCGGGTGCGCACGCCGCTTGGCGTGATCGGCGTTATCTATGAAAGCCGCCCCAACGTGACCGCCGATGCGGGCGCGCTCTGCCTGAAGGCCGGCAACGCCGTGATCCTGCGGGGCGGCTCGGAAAGCTTCCATTCCTCGACCATCATCCACGAATGCCTCGTGACCGGCCTCAAACAGGCGGGGCTTCCGGCCGATGCGATCCAACTCGTCCCGACCCGCGACCGCGAGGCCGTTTCGGCCATGCTCAAGGCGGTCGAGCATATCGACGTGATCGTGCCGCGAGGCGGCAAGGGGCTTGTGGGCCTCGTCCAGCGCGAGGCGCGGGTGCCGGTTTTCGCGCATCTCGAGGGCATCTGCCACGTCTACGCCGACCGCGACGCCGATCTCGAGAAGGCGCGGGCCGTGGTGTTGAACGCCAAGACCCGCCGTACCGGCATCTGCGGCGCGGCGGAGTGCCTGCTGATCGACTGGCAGTTCTACACCAAACACGGCGCCGTGTTGATCGAGGATCTTGTGAAGGCCGGGGTCGAGGTGCGGACCGAGGGCGAGCTTCTGAAAGTGCCGGGAACGGTCAAGGCCGCGCCTGACGATTTCGGGCGCGAATTCCTCGACATGATCATCGCGGCCAAGCTCGTGAACGGCGTTGATGAGGCCATCGCCCATATCCGCCGCTATGGCTCCAACCACACCGAGAGCATCCTGACCGAAAACGACGCCACCGCCGCGCACTTCTTTGAGCGGCTCGACAGCGCGATCCTGATGCGCAACGCTTCGACCCAATTCGCCGATGGTAGCGAATTTGGCATGGGCGCCGAGATCGGCATCGCCACCGGCAAGCTGCATGCACGCGGGCCGGTCGGGGCCGAGCAGCTCACGAGCTTCAAATATCTGGTCACCGGCGACGGCACCTGCCGAAAATAGTCACAGACTGAGGGTGAGATGCCCGTCAGCATGTTCCACGACAAGCCGCCTGCCCGAGGTGCCAAGCATCATGGCCAATGCCGCGAATTGAATACGGCCCGAGTCCAGGGGAAGAGGCTCCTTGCCTTGCTGCAGAGCGGTCCAGAGGACATCGTCCAATTGGGCCTTTCCACCGGCTGACTTGACAAGCCACCCGCGTTGGGTGCGGGCCACCTGGATTTTTCCGCCGCGAGGCAGGGCGTGTTCGACGCAAAGGATCGTCAAAAAGATCAACTTGGCGTCGGGTCGGTCGATCGTTCCGTCCTCGACCCAAGTGTATCGAAAGCGTCCGTCTTTGCCTCTCGCTGATAGAATCGCGCTGATTTCGTCGATCCCAATAGCCTGGCCCTCTTTCGCAGAACCAAAAGCAATCCGAAAGAATCTCACCCGGGCCGAGGCGCTTTCAGCGCTGTCGGAAATCAGAGCGAGTTCGGGTCCGTTGCCTTGTCCGGTCATCTCCAAAAGTTCAACCCCATTGCCGATTGCGCCAATCGGGCTAATAAGGTCGTGACATATCCGCGAACTGACGAGCGCGGCAAAGTCCTCGGTGGTGGTCATCGCATGCCCCGTGATGGAGGTTGAATGGACGAAAATCTTAATTCGCATCTCGAGCCGGGTATGTTTGTCGTCCATCCCGCACGACCCGATTGGGGGGTTGGGCAAGTCCAGTCCAATATCGGCGGCAAGGTCACGGTGAATTTTCCCGAGGAAGGCAAGGTTGTCGTAAACAGTGCTCGCGTCATGCTTGAGTTGGCGTCCGGCCAAGAAGATGCAACCTAAGGTAGAATTCTGGGAGGCTGTGTCAAGTGCACCTTCACCTGCGGCTTTGCCGCTCCTTGCGCCTGACTTGCCAACCGGACTAGAAGGGCGCGACTTTGACGAGGCCCCGTGGACGGCATGACCGCATCCCACTCCAAGTTTACCCTGAAGCTGGCCCAAGATCCGGCTGATATTCGTGCGGCCCAGCGCCTGCGGTATCGGGTCTTTGTCGAAGAACTGGGCGGGACCGGGCCTCTGGTCGACCATGACGCCAAGCTCGAGACCGACCGGTTCGATCCCTATTTCGACCATCTGGTGCTGATCGACGAGACCCTGCCGAAGGGCGATCATGTGGTCGGCGTCTATCGCGTATTGCGTTGCGAGCAGGCCGAGAAGGTGGGGCAGTTCTATTCCGAGGACGAATACGATCTCACGGCGCTGAGGGCCTCAGGCCGGCGTCTTCTGGAGCTTGGGCGCTCCTGCGTCGATGCCCGCTATCGCGGCGGCATGGCGATGTATCGCCTTTGGAACGGGCTCGCGAGTTATGTCGCCGATCACGGGGTCGAGATCCTCTTTGGCGTGGCCTCGTTTCACGGGACGGATGTGCAGGCGCTGGCCGAGCCACTGTCGCATCTGCACTACCGGCATCTCGCGCCCGAGGATATCCGCGTTCGTGCCGTCGAGAAGACCTTCCGGAAGATGGACCTGATCCCCGAGGATCAGATCGACCGCCGCCGCGCCATGGCCCAGACCCCGGCGTTGATCAAAGCCTATCTTCGGATCGGCGGATTTGTCGGCGAAGGGGCCTATATCGACCATGCCTTCAACACCACCGATGTCTGCCTGATCCTCGATACCGCGCGGATCAATGAAGCGCAGCGGGCGCTCTACACCAAAGGCCGTGGCCAGTGAGCGAAGTCTGGCGCGAAGAGCCCGAACCGGAGCGGATCAGCGCCGCCGGATGGGCTAGGGCCCTGTTGCGGGTTATCCCACTTGCAGTAGTGGTTTTCGGCGGCCTCGCGATCCTTCTGGCGCTCCGCCTGATCGAGCGCCCCATTTGGGGACAACGCCGCCCGCTGACGCCGTTCATCACGCAAGCTGTCTGCCGGACGGCTTTTGTTATCCTTGGCATCCGCTACCGCACCGAAGGGCAGGCGATGCAAGGGCCGGGGGCGGTTGTCGCCAATCATTCGAGCTGGCTTGATATCTTCGCGCTCAATGCCCGCAAGCGGATCTATTTTGTCTCCAAGGCCGAGGTGGCTGGTTGGCCGGGGATCGGTTGGCTCGCCAAAGCGACCGGCACCGTGTTCATCCGCCGCGATCCGCGCGAGGCGCGGCTTCAGGTGCAGGAGTTCATCCGCCGCCTGTCCTACGGCCACAAGCTCTTGTTCTTCCCCGAAGGCACCTCGACCGATGGCCGCCGTGTCCTGACTTTCAAACCGACGCTTTTTGCCGCCTTCTATGCCGACGGTCTGCGCGAGACGCTGTCGATCCAGCCGGTGACGGTGATCTATCGCGCCGCCGAGGGTGCCGATCCGCGCCAGTATGGTTGGTGGGGCGATATGGATTTCGGGCCGCATCTCCTTTCGACGCTGGCGGCGGCCAAGCAGGGATCGGTGACGATCCAGTATCACACGCCGGTGCGCGTGGCCGAGATCGAAGATCGCAAGATGCTGGCGCTGCTTCTGGAAAACAAGGTCCGCGCCGGCCTGATCGCGGCAGGCGTCAACGACGACGACTAGCCCATCGCCGCGACAAGCGCCTTGAGCGCGGCGGCCGCATCATCGGCCTTCCAGATTTCATCGCCGATGCCGAAGAAATCGGTATGAGGCGCGAGCGCCTTGATAAGGCCCGCATCCAGCGCGCCTTCTGCGACGACCGGAACCTCGATCATCTGGCACCACCATTCGAAAAGCTCGGGCTCGACAGCCGATCCGGTGCCAAGGCCCGTTTGGCCAATGGGGCCAAAGCTGACGTAATCGGCGCCAAGCTCGCCCGCGGTCATCCCGTCGTGGCGCGACCCCGCGCAGAAGGTTCCGACGATGGCATCTTCGCCAAGGTCCTTGCGGGCCTTTTTCACCGAACGGGCGGCGTCCGTCAGATGCACCCCGTCAAGCCCGTGGCGTTCGACGAACTTGAGGTGGGTCTCGATGACGAGCGCCACGTCGCGTTCCTGCGTGACCGCGCGCAAAGCATCGGCGGCGCGGCCGATCCTGTCCTCGTCGCGGCTCGCAAGGCCAAGGCGCACGCAGGCCACGGGCACGGCATCGAGGCAGGCGGCGAGGCGGTCGGGGAAGATCGAAAGCTCGAACTCGGGCGGCGTGATCAGGTAAACCTGCGGCAGATCGTCGGTGTCGCTCATCGTGTTGGTCCCATCCCAAGGCTTTAGGCCGCTATAGCCGAGCCGCTACTTCGGCGGAAGGCTTTTTGCGTGGGTCAAGGCAATGTCCATCAGCGCGGCGCGGCGGTCATCGTCGGCCATCAGGTCGTCGCTCGCTTCGATCATCCCGCCCATCGGCTTGCCGGTGAAAAGCATCGGGCCGGTGCCGGGGATCGCCCGCGCCTCGGCCTCGTTGGCCTTGCCAACGCGAAACATCCCGCCGCCGGAATGAACACCCGAGACCATGTTGCCATAGATCAGGAAACAGAGGCCGCCGAACATCTTCTTTTCGGAATAGCCGGGTTCATTCTCGAGCGCCTCGCGCATAAGTGAGGCCAATCCTTCGTCATAGGCCATGTCGGGCTCCTTGCGTGGGCTGCCCTCACAGCGTATCACGCGCCCGACCAGAAAAGGAACGGAAATGCCCACCGGCCAACCTCAGCCCGCCTTCGTGCTTTTGCGCCCGCAGATGGGCGAGAACATCGGCGCCGCCGCGCGGGGGATGTGGAATTTCGGGCTCGACCGGATGCGGATCACCGATCCCCGTGATGGCTGGCCCAACCAGAAGGCCGTGGCGATGGCCTCGGGCGCAGGGCGGCTTCTCGACGAGGCGCAACTTTTCGGCACCACCGAAGAGGCCGTGGCCGATTGCACCTATGTCTATGCCACGACCGCGAGGCCGCGCGGCCTGACCAAGCCGGTCCTGAGCCCCGAAGCCGCGATGGCCGATGCCGCCAGGCGCATTGCCGAGGGCGGCAAGGTCGCCGTGATGTTCGGCCCCGAGCGGGCGGGCATGGAGAACAGCGATATCGCGCTGGCGAACGCTATTATCTCGGTGCCGGTAAACCCCGAGTTCTCCTCGCTCAACCTTGCCCAATGCGTGCTCCTGACCGCCTATGAATGGCGCCGGGCCAGCGCCGAGATTGTTCACGAGCGGATGGATATGCAGGGCGACTGGGCCACGCAGATCGAGATGGAAAAGCTGGCCGAGCATTACGAGGATCGCCTCGAAGAGGCTGGCTTCTTCTTTCCCGAGGACAAGGCGCCGCATATGCGCCAGAACCTGCGCAACCTCTGGAGCCGGATGCCGCTCACGCGGGCGGATGTGCAGATGCTGCACGGCATCCTGCGGCAGATGGTGCGCTGGAAAGATCGCGGCTGAAGCCTTGCCGCTCGAATGGCACGGGCTTAGGGTCCGGCCACTGAAAACCGGAGAGTCGATATGGCCGACAAACAACGCGCGATCTTTCAGGACGTGGAGAGCCAAGCCAAGCCAGCCGCAGCCCCCGGCGGTATCGACCGTGCCGGCAAGGGCGCGCGCGGCGCGATACGGGCTTGGATCATGGTGATCTTCGCGATGGTGGCGCTGATGATCGCGGTGGGCGGCATGACACGCCTGACCGACTCAGGGCTTTCCATCACCGAATGGAAGCCGGTCACGGGCTCTGTCCCGCCGCTCAGCGAAGAGGCCTGGATGGCCGAGTTCGAGAAATACCGTCAAATCCCCGAATATCAGTTGCAGAACAAGGGTATGAGCCTTGAGGAATTCAAGGGCATCTACTGGTGGGAATGGGGCCACCGTCAGCTTGGACGGGTGATCGGCCTTGTCTGGGCGCTTGGGTTCTTCGGCTTCCTCGCCGCCCGCAAGATCCCGACCGGCTGGACCGGGCGGCTTCTGTTCCTCGGTGGCCTTGGCGGGCTTCAGGGGGCGATCGGCTGGTGGATGGTCTCGTCCGGTCTCGGCGGCGAGATGCTCGATGTGGCCTCCTATCGCCTTGCCACGCACCTTGGCCTTGCCTTCATTATCCTCGGCTTTGCTGCATGGTATATCTTCCTTCTGGGCCGCCGCGAGGCCGATCTGATGCAGGCGCGGCGCAGCGGCGATACACGCCTCTTTGGCAGGTCGACGGGGCTCATGCATCTGGCCTTCATCCAGATCCTATTGGGCGCGCTTGTGGCCGGTATCGACGCGGGCCGCGCTTTCCCGACATGGCCCTTGATGGGCGACAGTTTCCTGCCGCCTGATCCCTTCACCATCACGCCCTTGTGGCGCAATTTCTTTGAGGACGCGGGCCTTGTGCAGTTCGTGCACCGGATGGTCGCCTATGCCTTGTTCCTCTACGGCGCGGTGATCTGGTGGGGCGCCCGCCGGGGCCCGAACGGACACACCCGCTTTGCCTTCAATGCGATGTTTGCGGTGATGCTTCTGCAGGTGATCCTCGGGATCATGACCGCCCTCTATTCCGCGCCGGTCCATATCGCCATCGTGCACCAGATCGGTGCTGTCGCCTTGTGGGTTCTGATCCTGCGCGGCCGCTATCTTGCCCGCTATCCGCTGGCCCAATCCATCCGGGGAGACAAATGATGATCGCCAACGCCAATCCTTATGACGAGCTGATGGAGTTTCAGCGCGATACCGAGGCCTTGGGCGAGGTCGCGGGCCGTCTGGGCTGGGATCAGGAAACGATGATGCCTGAAGGCGCCTCGGACCAGCGCGCGGCGGAACACGCGGCGATGTCGAAGGTGCTGCACGCGCGGATGACCGATCCGCAGATTGCCGATTGGCTGGAGCGGGCCGAGCCCGAGGGTGCGGTGGCCAGGGCCAACCTGCGGCATATCCGGCGCAATTATGAGAAGACGATGAAGGTGCCGGCGCGGCTGGCGGCCGAGATTGCCAGCACCACCTCGAAAGCCCACCGCATCTGGGCCGGAGCGCGGCGTGACGAGGATGTGGCGGCCTTCCTGCCGGTTCTCGAGAAGGTCGTGGCGCTTCGGATCGAAGAGGCGCAGGCGCTGGCCGAGGGGGGCGATCTTTATGACGCGCTTCTCGACAATTACGAGCCCAACGCCAATGGCGCCCAGATCGCGGCGATGTTTGCCGCCTTGCGGCCCGGTTTGGTCGATCTGCGCGAGGCGGTTCTGGCGGCCGAGGCGCCGATGCAGCTTTCGGGCGAGTTTGCCGAAGAGGCGCAGCTGAAGCTCTCGCAGGAATTGGCATTGGCCTTCGGCTATGACCTCGATCACGGCCGGATCGACATGGCGGTGCATCCGTTCTCGTCGGGCTCGGGTCAGGATGTTCGGATCACCACGCGCACGAGCCTCACCGATCCGTTCAACTGTTTCTATTCGACGATCCACGAGGTCGGCCACGCCGCATACGAGCAGGGGATCGACCGCGACTATCTTCTTACGCCGCTTGGGCGCGGGGTGTCGATGGGCGTGCATGAGAGCCAGAGCCGGATCTATGAGAACCAGATCGGCCGCAGCCGCGCCTTTACCGGCTGGCTCTTTGGCCGGATGCGCGATGCCTTTGGCGATTTCGGCGTTCCGGATGCCGAGACCTTCTACAAGGTCGTGAACCGGGTGAACGCGGGCTATATCCGCACCGAGGCGGATGAGTTGCAGTATAACCTGCACGTCATGCTGCGGTTTGATCTCGAGCGGGCGCTGATTGCGGGGGATCTCAAGGTCAAAGACCTCGAGGCGGCCTGGAACGACCGGTTCAAGTCGGACTTCGGCTATGCGGTCGACAAGCCATCGAACGGGGTCTTGCAGGATGTGCACTGGTCGGCGGGGCTTTTCGGCTATTTCCCGACCTATAGCCTTGGCAATGTCTATGCGGGATGCCTGCACGAGGCGCTGCGGGTCGCTGTTCCCGATCTCGATGGTGATCTGGCCAAGGGCGATACGAGCCGGGCGACCGGCTGGCTGCGGGCCAATCTTCAGACCCATGGCGGGCTTTATGAGCCGGCGGAGACGATCGAGAAGGCAGCGGGATTTGCCCCTTCGGAGAAGCCGCTTCTGGCCTATCTCAAGGCCAAGTTCAGCGACCTTTACGGGCTTTGAGCGGGCAGGGGGCTCTGCCCCCGCGCCTTGCGGCGCTCCCCCGGAGTATTTGGGGCCAAAAGAAGCCTAGGTCTTCCAGGCGGGATCGCGCTTTTCGAGGAAGGCGGTGATGCCTTCGTCGGTGTCGCGGTTGAGCATATTATCCACCATGACGGCGCCGGCATGGGCGTAGGCTTCGGCTGTCGTCATGGGGGCCTGTTCGTAGAAGGCGCGTTTGCCGATGCGGACGGCGCTGGCGAGTTTGGCTGCGATGGTGTCGGCGAGGGCGCGGGTTTCGTGGGCGAGTTGATCGTGCGGGACGGCGCGGTTGATGAGGCCGATGCGGGTGGCTTCGGCGGCCTCAATAAAGCGGCCGGTGGTGAGCATCTCGAAGGCGTTTTTTCGCGGCACGTTGCGGGTGAGCGCGACCATGGGGGTCGAGCAGAAGAGGCCGATGTTGACGCCGTTGACGCCGAAGCGGGTGCCTTCTGCGGCGATGGCAAGGTCGCAGGTGGCGACGAGCTGGCAGCCGGCGGCGGTGGCGATGCCGTGGACCTGGGCGATGACCGGCTGGGGGATGGACTGGATGCGCTGCATGAGAGCCGAGCAGCGGGCGAAGAGATCGGCGAAATAGGCGGCGCCCTTGTCGTCCGCCTGGCGGCCCGCCTGCATTTCCTTGAGGTCATGGCCGGCGCAGAAGGCCTTGCCGGTGCCTGCAAGGATCACCGCGCGGATCCCGCGATCTTCGGCGATCTCGTCGAAGGCGCCGTGAAGGGCCGCGAGCATGGCGTCGGAGAGGGCATTCAGCCGTTCGGGGGCGTTCATGGTGAGTGTGGCGACGCCGTTTTCATTGTGGCGGACTAGCAGGTCCATCTTGTTCCTCCTCGAGATACGGGCCAAGTCTAGGGGAGGGCGCAAGGCGAGGAAAGACATGACCCTTCAGATGGACAAAAAGGCGCTGCAGATATTTCTGACCGAGCATTTCCCGCAGGTGGCGGAAGATTATGTGGTCGACGAGGTGGGCGAGGAGCGGCTTGTGTTGCGGCTGGCCGTGGATCACCGGCATTTGCGGCCAGGCAATACCGTCTCGGGGCCAACGCTTTTTGCGCTGGCGGATGTGGCGGTCTATCTGGCGATCCTGTCGAAGATCGGGCCAGAGGCGTTGGCGGTGACGACGAATTGTTCGATTGACTTCATGCGCAAGCCCAAGGCCGATACCGACCTTCTGTGCGAGGTGCGGATCCTCAAGCTGGGGCGGGCGCTTGCGGTGGGCGAGGCCTATATCCGCAGCGCGGGGCAGGAGGATCTGGTGGCGCGGGCGGGTTTGACCTATTCGATCCCGCCAAGAGGCCTCAAAAACATGGGGTAAAATAATACCATTTTACCAAGGCGTTGATTTTGCAGTATTAATAAAGATTGAGGGCGCTTGACTGTGGATTCTGCGGCGCTATAACCCGCCCATCCCGATGACAGGCGCAGCAAAGCGCCCTCTTTACTCTGGTGAGACATGAAAACCTTCTCTGCTACTCCGGCAGATATCGACAAGAAATGGATCCTGATCGACGCCGAGGGCGTTGTTCTGGGCCGTCTCGCGTCGATCATCGCCATGCGGCTTCGTGGCAAGCACAAGCCGTCCTTCACCCCCCACATGGACATGGGTGACAATGTGATCGTCATCAACGCTGAAAAGGTTCAGCTGACCGGCGACAAGCGTGACAAGCCGAACTACTGGCACACCGGCCATCCGGGCGGCATCAAGTCGCGCACCACGGGCGAGATCCTCGAGGGTGCCCACCCCGAGCGCGTCATCAGCCAAGCCGTCAAGCGCATGCTGCCGGGCGGCCGTCTGAGCCGTCAGCAGATGACCCATCTGCGCATCTTCGCCGGTACCGAGCACGGTATGGAAGCCCAGAAGCCCGAAGTTCTCGACGTCAAGTCGATGAACAAGAAAAACACGAGGGTCTGATAGATGGCCGAACAACTCAATTCCCTGGAAGAGCTCGGCGCTGTTGCCGCCGCTACTCCCGCCGTTGAAGCCGAAGCCCCGCGTGAGCCGGTGCGTGACGCTCAGGGCCGTTCCTATGCCACCGGCAAGCGTAAAGACGCTGTTGCCCGCGTGTGGATCAAGCCGGGCTCCGGCAAGGTCACCGTCAACGGCAAAGAGATGGCTGTCTACTTCGCCCGTCCGGTTCTGCAGATGATCCTGCGTCAGCCGTTCCAGGTTGCCGGCGTGTCGGGCCAGTTCGACGTCACCGCCACCGTCAAGGGCGGCGGCCTCTCCGGCCAGGCTGGCGCTGTCAAGCACGGCATTTCCAAGGCCCTGCAGCTTTACGATCCCGCCCTGCGTGGCGCGCTCAAGGCCGCTGGCTTCCTGACCCGCGACAGCCGCGTTGTCGAGCGTAAGAAGTACGGCAAGGCGAAAGCCCGCAAGAGCTTCCAGTTCTCCAAGCGTTAGAAACCTATTACTATATATTGTGAAAGGGCGCCATTTTTGGCGCCCTTTTGCTATATATTGTGTTATTGGTTGTTAAAGAAGTCATAGCAAAAATTTAGCAAAACGTAGTCTATGTTGACTCTACGGTTAGCGACAGTAGCATACGGGTAGCAAACGAGGTTGCTCCTCTATGGCTTACTACAACAATGAAGTAGCACACTTTGACGGCAGATTGGTACTCTATCAGCGGAGCATAGCAACCAAGTCTGCTGGCAATGCCTCCAAACCCTTCAACTGGTATATGCGTATCAAAGTTGAAGGAAAAAACGGCAAGATAATCAACAAATCTACTAAGCACTCAGTCTACGAGGAAGCCTACCTTTACGCTGTAAAGGAGTATCAACGCATTTGGGATGCTGTGAAGACTGGGAGAAGCATTGAGGCTTGGACTTTTGACAAGCACTGGCAGGACTGGTTTCAGCGGAACGTAGACAACGGGAACTGGCGCCCTACACGAGTGACTTGGCACGAGAACTACTACAATCGATACTTTGGACCGTATTTTACGACGAAAAATCAACAGAGTATGCTGCTGGATGACATAGAGTATGACTATGCACAGCGGTATTTTGAGTGGCGGGTTGGCTACTGGCACAGGCCAGAGAACGCAAAGCTATTGAATTACAATCCCAAGCGGCGTGGTCTGAAGACGCAAGGGACAAAAAATGCTGTAAAGACGCCCGCTCATAAGACGTTGTTGATGGAGCAAAGTGCCCTAAACCAAATCTTTTTTGATGCTGTATCACGCAATCGCACTACTCAAAGGTTTAGGCTCAAAGCTCCAAACTCTAACAATGGAGACGGGCAACGGGCTGGCTTTGACGCTGATGAATACAAAGCTCTCTACACATACTTGGAGAGCTACAGAGATGCGAAAGGCGTCTTCAAAGCTGTGAGGACAAACAAGTGGCATATGCTTATGCGGCAGCAGCTTTATTGCTTTGTCATCTTCCTTGCAAACAGCGGGCTACGAGTTGGTGAAGCACGTATGATGAAGTGGAGCGATGTTAAGTTAGACATACCGCTTGATGATGGAACTTTGATTGCAGAGGTTAGGGTTAGCCAGCACACGAAAAAACGCAAAGTACGTTATGTGCAGGTGCAAAGAGGGGGCAACAAACAGCTAAAGGACTGGCAGCAGTTGTCCCCAAACAACGAAGCTGATGACTGGGTTTGGTTTTCGTTGGGGGCAAACAACGAGTTTAGACAGTTTGGCGACTTGAACAAAAATTTCCAAACTATCCTCAAGCAAATTCCATACAACGACAGGGAAGATGGCTTGCTATATGACAACGATGGCAAGCGGCGTAGTTTGTATAGCTTGCGGCACGTGTATGCGGACTTGCGACTTGAAAACGGTGTAAGCATCGAAAATCTAGCAAAAAATATGGGAACGATGGTTAAGCAAATAGAGCTTCACTACAGCCATAGACAGACACGTGATGCGAGAGAAGACATTGCGAAAATGAAGCGTAAACCTAAAAAAACTGCGGAATCCAACGACTTTGTGAGTGAAGCGTTGCAAAGGTTTAAGGACGGCAAGTTGAGCGAAGCAGCACTACGTGAAATTTTTGGCTCCAGTTAGAAAGTTAAAACTTTTAACTATCGACAAGGTTAGGTCAGCTTAGCTGTTTATATGACTGATTGCGGGAAATTTACTGATTTTAGCCGTTTTTCATAAGTGGCAAAGGCAAAGGCAAAGGTGAGGGCGAAAAATGCTACGAGAACTTCTTTTGGAAATTGGTTCACGTTTTTTGGAAGAGAAGCAAAAATCGCTGAAAGAAAACGACTTTGCGGACTACGTGCGTAATGATGGCAAAGACATACTGCGAGAAGTCATTGGTGATGAAAATTTGCTTGTTAAAGCAAGCGTGGGTGCAGGTAACTGGGCCGAAATTGTTTGGCTTGGGATCTTTAATGTAGAGAGTACTACTAGCGCGACAAGCGGGATCTACATAGTTTATCTTTTTTCTGCAGATTTAAAACACGTCTACTTAGCGCAAGGGCAAGGAGTTACGCAGGTAAAGAATGAATTTGGGAAAAACCAAGTTGATGAGTTGCTGCGACGCTCTGCAATTATTCGTGCGCGTGTTCCTGAATATTCTCCACGTTTTAGTGAAGGTCCAATTGAACTAGGTGGAAGTACAAATTTGGCAAAAGAATATGACAGCGCTGTTGCATATTTTGCAAAATATAACACCAACAATTTGCCAGACGAAGATACGTTACTTGAAGATTTGCATGAGATGCAACGCCTGTACGGCTTGCTTGTGGCAAGAGGCGGCGTCGACAACTTGGAAACCTATGCAACTTTTGGCGAAATTACTGCAGCTGAGGACGCAAGCCTTACGGAAAAGCGTCAATATATAAGACATGCACGGATTGAGCGGAATGCAAAGGCCGCAAGCGCTGCGAAGAAGGCACGTGGTTATACTTGCGAAGGCTGTGGCATCAATTTTGAGTGGATTTATGGTGAACGGGGTAAAGGCTTTATAGAAGCGCATCACTTGGTTCCCCTGCATACGCTACCTGAAGGCGTAAGCGTAAAGATTGATGCACAAAATGACTTTGCAGTGGTTTGTTCTAACTGCCATCGTATTATTCACCGCAGCAAGCCAATGCTAAGCATTAAGGAGTTGAGAGATTTGACGGGGGTTCGAATGCTGCGGCGCGCTTTTAACCAAAAGTATGGGAAGTAATTTAAAGTGGTGAGGCATATTAAATAAGTTCAAACTTTTAACTATGGAGCAAGTTAGAGGACGATATGGGCATAGTGTATGTTTTGACCAATCCAGCTTTTGAAGGATACGTAAAGATTGGCAAGACTACGAACTTGCCCCAACGCTTGCGGTCGTTGGACAACACAAGCGTGCCCTTGCCGTTTCGCTGCATTTTTGCCGTTGAGGTAGACGACGAGCATTTGGTGGAAGGTCTTCTGCACAAAGTATTTGCGGACCATCGAACACGATCTACACGTGAGTTTTTTGAGGTAGACGTCCAGAGAGTTGTTGCTGCTATGCGGCTAACACAGGGCAAAGATGTAACCCCAAAGGACGACATTGCTGAGGATGCGGAAGGCGTTAAAGCGATGGAACGTGCAACACGTAAGCCACGCAAAACCTACTCCCTTTTTGACGCTGGGTTGAAAATTGGGGACATCCTTCACTACGCAAACAACGACAGTATCACTGCGGAAGTAGTCGCCCCTAAAAAGATTGTTTTTGAAGGTAAGGAAGAAAGTCTTAGTTCATCTGCACTAACGCTTCTAAGGCGGGATGGGTACAGCTGGAACACCTGCAATGGTTGGGTTTTTTGGATGTTTGAGAACGAAACCATAGCGGAGCGACTTGAGCGAATACTTGCGGAAGCGGCAGACACAAACGCTGAAAGTGACATGTGAAGTCAAATAACTTCTGTAGTGGAGGGAGCAGATGACAGAGATGTTTCAGGTAGACAAATCTGCAGGCTTGGAGTGGCTGGAAAGCAAAAGGTTGAGAGCGCAAGATGGTAAAGAGCTTTAACGGTCTTGATAATGAGTGGTTGGACAAGGCATCCAAATACTATCTAGAGATAGCCTATGAAGGTGTATTACAGGGGTTGGCTGGAAACCATACTCTTAAAGAAACGCTAGAAAGACTGATGTTAGAAGTTGATCAGAAAGAAAGATTAGCAGAGGAACGAAGGCTGTTGGCAGAAGAGGCTAACGATGCGTTCTGTAGGGTATTTTATACCTTTTGTGTTGCGTATTTTATAGAAGCAGATCTAGACATTGACTATCATGGCAGACGCACGTTTGCCTTTAACTCTTGTGAGTGGGACGACAATGATTTGGAGACATTCGTTGCTTTAGTAGGGCCGACGAAGTTTGAAGATACAAACAGATATAACGGCGACACCTATGTCCCATTCGAGGTCAATCTATGTGGCGGTTTCTTTAACAATCTTTTAGGTATCAATAAGATAGTTTTGTTAGGGCATTTTGATACATACGGTGAAAATAGTCGTTCAGAGAAAGTTGCGGCGATAGATATAAGGCTTTCTAGTGAAACGTCAGAGCTGATCACAAAAGAGCATATGACTATGCTTAGATACATAGCAGATCATACAGAGGTTTTTTGGGAAGACACAAAAGCAATGCCACGTGAGGCCTACGTAGATCTATATCGTAAGATGCGTAAGATAATCATAGAAGATGGCTTGAAAGAGATCGTCGAAGGAACTTTGACTAAAGAGGACTTCGAGCAGAAGCTGTTTTTAGCAAAGCTAGCTGGCTTCTAGTGCCTTTACACAACTAACTCGACAGCGTTCTTCACCATCTCCTCGTTGGCATCCAAGTAGTGCTGCACACTTTGCAGCTGCCTGTGCCCGCTGAACTTTTGGATGTTGAGTTTTAATTGGTCCAGGCTCAACTTAAAGGCTCTATCCAGATTAACCTCCAAAGTCTCGCATCAAAATATATTTGTTAAACATAGTGTCAAAGGTTACCCAACCGTTGGCATGGTTGCCAGGATTTACAATTGACATCATATCTCTATACTGTGGGTATTGATAAAGTGCGCCAGCCATTCCGCGAATGTGCATACTGTCTTGCCAAACCCTGTCCTCTGGGGGGACGCTGTAGTCCTGATTTTTACAATCGAAACCCAATTGCTTTGCTCGACCAGATGTCTGCATAGGATGATTGCAGGCGTATGCATATACACGATCTGGATTTACGTATTCTCTCGCAGTAAATTCAATAATATCACGTACAGTGGCACCGTGTTTAGCAAAACTTGAATCATAAAGATTGATACCCAAATCCTGCAGAACAAGTGCGGTCTCATCAAGCCTATCTGCTGTCATCGTCATGTACCCAATAGCATGACCAAACCGCCAGCTATCAATTACCGCACCTTCAGGAGAACTAGACCTTGCAACTGCGCCTGCAACAAACAATGCTTCATTAATCAAGTCGCTGTCTTTATAATACATACCCATGTATGCAAGCGCAGTTGCATAGTCAGCAGCGACGTTGTTGCACTCTCCCGTGTCTGTCTTTTGGGGGAAGCGACCAGCTTCAGTGAACTCAACGCACTTTTCCCAGCCTGGGCCATAGATTTTAGCACCATCATCGTGACTGCGGGCGTCCCACCACTCACGAAAGCCACGATCCATCTCTGGAGTTGTCCCCCAATAGTGTCCGTAGCTGGTGTAAATTTCCGCAATAAAGTCTACAGCAAAAGCATAACCTGCACTGGTATTGTCAACCTGCGTGGAACGCATCCCTGACGCATTGAAGGCATCATTTTTAATCCATGCTGGAATTAGCTCTCCAAAAAACAATTCCAGAGGCGCAGAATTCCTGCCGTGTACAACCACTGCGTCGTGAATCGCTTGGGGCAATGCCTTCAAACAGTCAGACAGAGCTTGAGTTTGCGAATGGTGGTAGATGTCATTGTCACCAAGATTAATTCTTTTAAGCAAATCGTAGTTATGGAATTCTCGATCACAGGTCTCTGACCAATACATATGATTTGAATCACGGCTGCGGGTCAATTGTGGCCGTCCATAAACTTGAGTGTATCGCGCACGATATGCATCAATATCTACACGTTCCCAGTCACCAGCAGGAAAATTATATGTGCGACTATAGTCAACGTAGGGTGACCTTGGATGCACATATACTGGCAGATCTGCGATTGCCGCGCTCAGATCCTCAAACTCATTTTCACTGAGCGTCCCATCATAAGTAAGCCCACGGTCAGTGTAGAACTGACTAATCACACGCTGGCTTTGTGGTCCCCAGTTGCCGTCTACGCTGATTTGGTATCCCAGCCGTGACAGCATGCCTTGAGCGTCACGGGCAGTGCCGTCTGCCAAGAGTGATGTGGGAAGGACAATCAATAAGACTTTAGCGAGCAGGCGGAACATGATGAACCTCAAAGATGATCCCTACAAAAAAGCCAACCACAGGTGCCATTTTTGCGCAAATGCTATTTTGAGACCAAGCCCAGTGCCGCGTTGCTTTGGCCACTATACCAGCAGCTCCACAGCGTTTTTCACCATCTCCTCGTTGGCATCCAAGTAGTGCTGCACACTTTGCAACTGTCTGTGTCCGCTGAACTTTTGGATGATGCGGATGCCCACCCCTTTGTTGGCAAGTTGGCTGATGGCACTTCTGCGTCCAGTGTGGCTGCTGCATCCAGTGAAGCCCGCAGCCATGTAGATGTTGCGCATGGCGATCGCGATCCCGTTTGCGCTGAACGCCTTGCGCTTGCCCATGACAGTGATCAAGGGGTGGTCTGGGGCAGCTTTCCAACATTCCTTGAGATAGGCTGCTACGTGGCTCTTGGCGTGTTTGTTGATGTAGAACTCACGCCCCTTTTCACCCTTGGTCTGTGCTGCGCGGAGGTAGGAGACGTCTTTGATGCTTCCATCTGCCTTGAGGACGTCACCAACGGTGAGGCTGGCGATCTCTTTGGCGCGTAGGCCACAGAAGTAGCTGAGTGCGAACATGGCTCTGTTGCGGGCTGCGTTGCGTCCAGTGCTGAGAAAGGCAAACATAGCCTTTGCCTGCTTCTCGTTTATGGTTCTTGCTTGGGGCATCTTTGCGGACCTCAAAGTTAAACTTTTTACTATCTATAAAGTAAAATCGTTTAACCCACTTTGCGACCGTTTTCTGCCTAAAATCAGACACTTAGTGAAATCAAAGCGTTAAGTGCGTAGTTAAATGTTTTTACTATTTTGTGTAAGTTTGGGTGGTGAACACCCAAACTCAAAACCGCAGTTTTAACCGCATTTCGCTGCTTCATTAGCTCAACTTGCTAAATACAAGACAAGCAGAGGAGCAGGCGTATGAACATCGCTGAAATCTACAACTCAACAACCGCTAAACGTGCTTCACGCAAGAAGCAGCAGAGCAGCACCCTCAAGACGCTTGCGAAGGCTGCGTCTGCCACGGCGGCTACCATACCCAGCAACCACCTCACGCCCTGGGACAAAGCAAGCCTCACGAAAGC
>Ga0102815_10000650_pt1 | contig 22824 bp, 15 predicted proteins | sample ColrivemetaGS759_FD_79113 | JGI IMG/M metagenome (GOLD analysis project Ga0102815, IMG submission 79113) | Estuarine microbial communities from the Columbia River estuary - Ebb tide ETM metaG S.759 | ecosystem: Environmental > Aquatic > Marine > Intertidal zone > Estuary | place: USA: Columbia... | reverse complement strand
CGGCAGTTGTTGCCCAGGTCATTGGGCAGGTTGCCGTGCTGGTCCCAGCCCCGGTGGTAGATCTGGACGAAGCGCACGTCGCGCTCCACCAGGCGGCGCGCCAGGAGGCACGATGCGCCGAAGGTGCCGGGCACGTTGGCGTCGGGGCCGTAGAGGTCCAGCACCGACTGCGGCTCGCCGGAGAGGTCGGTGAGCTCGGGTACCGCCGACTGCATGCGGAAGGCCATCTCGTACTGCTCGATGCGCGCCCGGATCTCCGGGTCGCCGACCTCGTCGGCCCGCTTCGAGTTCAGCTCGGAGACGAGGTCGAGCATCTCGCGCCGCTTCTTGCGGTCGACGCCGTCCGGGTCGTTCAGGTACAGCACCGGGTCGCCGCCCGCGCGCAGGGCGACTCCCTGGTGTTCGGAGGGGAGGAAGCCAGAGCCCCACAGGCGCTGGTAGAGGGCCTGGGCCTCCCGGCGTCCCTTCCAGCGCGGCGTCATGACTACGAAGCTCGGCAGGTCGCGGTTCATGGACCCCAGCCCGTAGGAGAGCCAGGCGCCGAAGCTCGGCCGGCCCGGCTGCTCGGAGCCGGTCTGCATGAAGGTGATGGCGGGGTCGTGGTTGATGGCGTCGGTGTGGACGCTGCGCATGACGCACAGGTCGTCCACCATCTTGGCCGTCCACGGGAGCGTCTCGCAGACCTCGGTCCCCGCCTCGCCGTGGCGCGCGAAGTCGAACTTCGAGGGAGCAATGGGGAAGCGCGTCTGACCGGAGGTCATCGTGGTGATGCGCTGGCCGTTGCGGATGGAGTCGGGGAGCTCCTGGTCGAACATGTCCCGCAGGCGCGGCTTCCAGTCGAAGGTCTCGAACTGGCTGGGCGCGCCGGACATGCACAGGTAAATGACCCGCTTGGCCTTGGGGGCGAAGTGGGGGACCCCGGGGAGGCCACCGGTCCGGTCGCCGATGGCTGGCGCCGCGAGGGCGCGCGGGCCGAGGACCGAGGCCAGGGCGGCCGTGCCGATCCCGGTGGCGGTCTTGCCGAAGAACTGGCGGCGGGTGAGGTGCGCGGCGCGCTCGGCGATGGGGGAGTCGTGGAGGGGGTGCTGCATCAGTTCCTCGTCAGGACCTCGTCCAGGTTCAGGATGGCGCTGGCCGTGAGCGTCCAGGCCGCGAGCTCGATGGTGTCTGCGTCCACCGGGACCTGGAGGTCTCCGATGGCCACCAGCTCCACGGCGTCGGAGGGGGTCGCCTCGAAGTCCGCAGTGAGGGAGCGGACCAGCGCTGTGATGCGGTCCGACTCTCCGCTGGTCGGCGCTCGGCTCACGACGAGCTGGAAGAGATGGTCCGCGCGCTCGCGGTCGGAGGGGCCGGCCTCGCGCAGGACGCGGGCTGCGATGAAGCGAGCGGCCTCCACGTAGGTGGGGTCGTTCAACATGACCAGCGCCTGGAGGGGCGTGTTCGTTCGCTCCCTGCGGACGGTGCAGGCGTCGCGCATGGGCGCGTCGAAGGTGGTCAGGTTGGGGGGCGGCGCGGTGCGCTTCCAGAACGTGTAGAGCGACCGGCGGTGCAGGTCCCCCACCGGACCCTGGGCGTAGCGCACCGTGTTGCTGCCGCTGTAGCCCACGGCGAACCAGATCCCCTCGGGCTGGTAGGGCCGGACGCCCGGACCGCCCATGGTCTCGTCGAGGAGGCCGGCCACGTGCAGGGCCTGGTCCCGGAGGACCTCCGCGTCGAGGCGGAAGCGCGAGCTCCGGGCCAGCAGGCGGTTGTCAGGGTCGACCTCGAGCTCCCTGGGCCGGACGTTGGAGTCCTGGCGGTAGGCGCGGCTGAGCACCAACCGCTCGTGCATGGCCTTCATGTCCCAGCCGCTCTCCACGAAGGTCACGGCGAGCCAGTCCAGCAGCTCGGGGTGACTCGGCCACTTGCCCTGGTTCCCGAAGTCGTCCGGGGTGGCGACGATGCCGGTCCCGAAGAAGTGCTGCCAGGCGCGGTTGACCCAGACCCGAGCGGTGAGCGGGTTGTCGCCCGAGACGATCCAGCGCGCGAGGCCCAGGCGGTTGCGTGGTGCGTCCGCGGGGAGGGGCGGGAGCGCCGAGGGGGTCGCAGGCTCAACCACCTCCCCTAGCTTGTCATAGGCTCCGCGCATCAGGACATGGGCGGGCCGGGGCTCGGAGCGCTCCTCGGAGACCATGGTGCTGGGCAGCGCCGCCTCGATGGTCGCTCGTTCCGCGGCCAGGGCCTCTCGCTCGTCGAAGGCTGCGGCCCATGCGCCGGCGTGGCGGCGGCGCCAGAAGACGCGCGTCAGGTCACGGGTTGCCTGGGTGTGGTCGGCGAGGGGCGTCTGCATCGCGAGCTCGATCGCCGCGGGGAGACCGTCCTCGCTCCCGCCGTCCACGAGGCGCCAGGAGAAGCCGCCCGCGCCGCCGGTGTTGACCACCTTCAGCACGAGCTCGTTGTCGCCGGCCTCGAGGGAGAGCTCGACCCGGTCCTGGTCAATGTTGACCCCGCGGGCCACGCGGTTGGAGTGCATGAGCTCGCCGTTGAGCCAGGCCTCGACGCCGTCGTCGCTGCCCAGGAGCAGCTCGATCCTGCGGGCCTCACGGGCCTCGATGTGCTGGACGAGGAAGTGCACGCCGAGCCCGCTCTCGAAGAGGTGACGGCGGCCCTCGGAGTACTCGGTCTGGGCCGTCCAGGGGACGCCCGGAGCCGCCTCGCGGGAGAGGTCCACGCCGCCCGCGATCTGTTCCTGGGGCGGGTGGGGCTTATCGTAGAGGCCCGCGGCCGCGGAGGCGGGGAAGTGGGCGCGGTGCCAGGTGCCCGTGCGCAGGGCCGGCTCGAGGTTGTCGGAGCGCCGGACCGCGAGGCGGAAGCGCGCCAGGCCGTGCTCGGAGTGGACGGAGGCGAACACCAGCTTGACCCGCAGCTCGGTGCCCTCGGCCCAGCCGAAGCCGCGCGTGGGGACTAGCAGCGCCGACCGGTCGCCGGTCTTGCCGAGGCCCGCCCAGCCGGTCGCGGAGGAGGGGTCGAGGACGCCGGTGATCGGGAACCGGTCCTGGCTGTGTGTGGCGACGGCGGCGCCGAGGCCCACGGGCTCAAGCTCCTCGGGTCGGTCCGCCGGGGCGGCGAGGACCTCCACGGAGGTGAGCACGAAGTTCTCGTTGCTCGCGCGGCCGGGCAGGGTCTGCCCCTCGGGGACGAGCGCGTCGAGCCGCAGCCCCTCGATCTGTCCCGGCGGCACCCAGGCGTCGATGGTGTAGGTGGTGTTGTGGGGGTTCGCCCCGCCGGCGACGACGACGCCGCTCCCTGGCTCGACGGTGAGCTCCACGCCTTCGGTCGCGGCGACCCGTTCGGGGATGACCGCCTTCCAGCGGCCCAGGACATCGCGGGAGGTCGCCTCGATCCAGCGGCGCTCCCGCTCGTCGAGCTCGGGGTTGGGCCGCTCGAGCGCCTCGGTGAGCGCCGCCGCCGCCGCGCTGATCTCCGCGAGCCGGTCGGCCTGCTCGGGGAGCGGGACGCGCAGGAAGGGCACCGGGTTCTCGATGTTCCGGTCGGTCGCCTCCTCGGTCATGGAGTTGAAGAACCCGTACATCGCGTAGTAGTCGCGCTGGCTGATCGGGTCGAACTTGTGGTCGTGGCACTGGGCGCACTCGAGGGTCAGGCCGAGGAACACCTTGGCCGTGGTGTCGGCGCGGTCCTTGGCGTAGATCGACAGGTACTCCTGCGCGATCATCCCGCCCTCGGCGCTGGTGGGGTTGCAGCGGTTGAAGCCCGAGGCGACCTTCTGGTCCACGGTTGCGTTCGGCAGCAGGTCGCCCGCGAGCTGCTCGACGACGAACTCGTCGAAGGGCTTGTTCTCGTTCAGCGCCTGCACGACCCAATCGCGGTAGGGCCACATGGAGCGCCGGTTGTCCAGGTGGAGGCCGTGGGTGTCGGCGTAGCGGGCAGCGTCGAGCCAGATCCGCGCCATGTGGACGCCGTAGCGCTCGGAGTCGAGGAGCCGCCTCACCTCCGCGCGGTAGGCCACATCGAGCCCGCGGCGGGCGACGTCGGCCTCGAACGCGGCGGACGCCTCCAGGGTCGGGGGGAGGCCGATCAGGTCGAGGCTCACCCGGCGCTGGAGCGTCGCGGCGTCGGCCTCGGGTTGAAACGAGAGTCCCGCCGCGGCCATGGGGGCATCGAGCAAGGCGTCGATGTCGCTGCGGCCCTGGCCGTCACCGCCGTCAGCCACGAGAGGCTTGATGGGGCGCTGGAAGGACCAGTGCTCATCCCACGGAGCGCCCTCCTCGATCCAGCGCCGCAGCACCGAGCGTTCGGACTCCGAGAGGGACTTGCCCGAGCGCTCGGGCGGCATCAGGTCGTCCTCGAACTCCGGGGCGATCCGGTAGAGCAGCTCGCTGTCCTCGACGTTCCCCGCGACGACGGCGTGCCCGCCCGTGCTGAGCTCCGCGGTGATCCCCGCGAGGGAGTCCACGCGCAGCCCGGCCTCGCGGGTCTCGGGGTCCGGCCCGTGGCACTGGAAGCACTTGTCCGAGAGGATCGGTCGGACCTCGCGCGCGAAGTCCACGGGCGCTCTGTTCTCAACCCCGTCCTCGATCTTGGCGGAGCCGGCGGGCCATGGGATGAGGGCGAGGACCGTGAAGGCGAGGGGGGCGCTCATGGGCTCCAGTCTATGTCCGGAATGAGGATGCGCCGCGGATTCCAGGGGCGAGCACCGACCTGGGATGTGCTTGCAGAGAAGGCAGGGGGCTGGGGCCTCAGGTGGAGCCGGTCGGGCCGCGGAGATCGTTCAAGGAATAGGCCGAATCCGCCGATGGCCCGGGTACGCCGCGGACCCACCGCCGGCGCTTGCCAGGAACTCCCCATGCGCTATCGAAGGTCCTCCGCCATCGTCCTCCTCCTGCTCTCCTCTTGCCAGGGGACCTCCACCAGCCTCTCAGCGAACGCGCCTGCCGCGGAGACGGTGGAGCGCTCACCGGTCGAGCTGCAGCAACGGGTCCATGAGCTCGAGTGGCGCCTCGCCCAGGCCGAGGCGAAGGCGGTGCTCCTGGAGCGCTCGAGCCTGGCCTCGCAGGTCGACTCGGCCGCGGGCATCCAGCTGGCCGCTCGAATCGAGGGGCTGAGCCGAACGGTGGAGCAGCTTCGCCTGGCCACGCTGGCGGGGGCCACCGCTCGGCCGGCGGAGGCCAGCCATGGGATCCAGATGGACAGGGGGGTCGACTCGCTCACAGGTGCGCTTGCTGCGCTCGATGAGCGGTGCGCTCTGCACTGCGAGAACATCGCGAACCTCGGGATCCCTGGCTACAAGCGGCGCAGGCCGCTGCCGATCTCCAGCGCGGACGCCCTGAACAACGTCCGTGAGCCACAGTCCGGTGGAGTGCAGCTGGACATGACCCAGGGCGCCCTCAAGCTCACGGGGAACTCCCTCGACCTCGGCGTCGACGGGGCTGGCTTCTTCGAGATCGAGCTCCCCAACGGCGAGCAGCGCTACACCCGCAACGGTACGCTCCGGCAGGACGTCAACGGCCGCCTCGTGACCGCCGAGGGCTACCTGCTCAGCGACCAGGTTCAGATCCCCCCGGACAGCCAGGGCATCTCGATCTCCGCCAACGGTGAGGTCTACTCCCTCGGGGAGGGCAACGTTCAGTACCAGATCGGCACGATCCGCCTTCACGTGTTCCGCAACCCATCGGACCTGATGGGCGAGAGCAACGGCTACGCCGCGACGATCCGGTCAGGGGAGCCCGCCGCGACCCAGCCCACCACCGCGGGGGCGGGGCGCCTCTTGCAGGGGTACATCGAGCTCGCCAACGTGGGCCTGCAGACCGAGTTGGTCGAGCTGCAGCAGGCGGAGAACGACGCGGTCGTGATCCGCTGCGCCCTGGCGACCCAGGGGGTCATGACCGTTCCCCGGGCGGCCGAGCTCCCGCTCCAGTCGGCCTCGCGCTAGGGCCAGCTTCGCGTTCGAGGTCGGGCCCTCCTCAGAGGAGGGTGAGGGTCAGCGCGTCGGTGAGGTTGGAGAGCGGGATGCCCAGGAGGGAATCCCGGTACCAGGCCTGGAAGTTCCAGGCCTCGCCCGCGGAGATGGACACCAGCCCGGTCGGCGTCGGCGTGGCCGCGAGGTCAAGCGGCATGGTGAAGGCTCCGGTCGTGCCTGAGTTGAGGATCTGCCCCGTTCCCACGTAGCGCCCGATGGCGCCCCCAAGGCACAGGTTCCCCAGGGTCCCGCCGGGGTTGGCGGTGAAGCCCTGGTCCTGGCTGGTCAGGAAGAAACCGAAGGTGTTGGTGGGGAGCGAACTCGCGGTGAGCGCGACGTCGTTGTCCACGCGTCGGGGGCTACCGAAGGCGGAGACCTCGCCGGGGAAGCCGGTGGAGTTGTTCGCCCCAGGCGTGCAGTAGCGTGCGCCGAGTTCACCCGTGGCGCCGAACGGGACCACCTGGATGCCGTTCAACGACATGAACTCGGCCGCGACGTTGAGCTGGAGGGTGACGGCGCTGCCCGGGGCGACGGTGACCCCGTGCCGGGCATGGGTCACGCCGGCTTGATAGCCGCCAGAGAAGTCACCGCCCACCGTCTGGATCGGATCGGACGAGCCCGGGATCCGGACGCGGGTCCGGTGGTCGGCGCCGCTGGGGACCGCGGCGTAGGTGAAGATGTCGTACTCGCCAGGCGCGAGACCCCGTATCTCGACGGTGGCCGCGCCCCCGAAGAAGGCGAGGTCGTCGAGGAGCGCGTCGTCACCTGCGAAGGTGGCCGGGTCGTCGTAGAGGAAGCTCTGGAGCCCCGTCCCGAGGTCGTTGACGATGACCGTGACCGGGGTCGGGGCGCCGTTCGTATCCACCAAGCCTGAGATCGTGACCGGGAACGTCCCGCCCGAGAGCGCGTCCGTGTCGACGCCGTTCCACGCGCCACCGACCTGGGCCGCAGCGCCCTCGCTCGAGTCCGGCGTGCCGTGAACGTCAGACGGCCCGAAGTCGAGGTTGAGCCCGACCTGTGCGGTGGCCGAGGGTGCGACAATCAGGCCGCAGGCGAACAGGATGAGGAGGGTAGGTGCGCGCATGAAATTGAAACCAGCGGCGGGGGATCGAGGGGGTCTAGCCCGCGCATGACTCAAGGTAGCACGGGGCGTCTCATTCTTGCTCGGAAGTGGTGTTCAGCGCGGCGCTCCGAACAAGGTCGTGCCATGATCGAGACACCACCGATCATCCTCATGCGCTCGCTCAACACGCCCCTCTTCGTCGGTCTCCTGACCGCCTTGTCCCTCCCCGTCTCGGCCCTGGCCCCCAGCCAATCGTCCGGTGCCGCGCTCGGAGCGGGCCCGGCCCTCACCGAGTTCCTCGCCCGCAATGACGGCGGGCTTGCGGACGAGGACGGCGACCGTCCGGACTGGATCGAGATCCACAACGTTCCCGGAGCGGGCGCCGTGGACCTGAACGGCTGGGCGTTGACCGACGACGCGGGCGATCTGTCCCAGTGGGTCTTCGGGCCAGGGACCGTGCTGTCGGACGGTGGCTACCTGATCGTGTTCGCCTCCGACAAGGACCGCCGCGACCCCGCTGGCACCCTCCACACCAACTTCAAGCTCTCAGGGGGCGGGGAGTACCTCGCGTTGGTGAACCCGTTGGGCGCGGTCGTCACGGAGTACGCGCCTGACTATCCGCCCCAGCAGGACGACGTGTCTTACGGGCTGTCGTTCAACCCCGCGCCGGTCGCCGTGGAGCGACTCTTCACCACACCGACGCCTGGCGGCTCGAACGCCGTCGGTGCGCCGCCGCTCTGGGGCGTCACCCACACGCCTCAGCAGCCCACGGACCAGGAGGACCTCGTGGTGACGGTCAACGCGCCGACGACCACCTCCTCGGCGCCCACGGTGGACCTGGACTATCGCGTCATGTACGGCGGGATCCAGACGGCGCCGATGACCGATGACGGCGTGGCCCCTGACCTGGTGGCGGGCGACGGGGTGCACACGGGCGTGATCCCCGCTGGCGCGAGCGGGGCGGGGGACATGGTGCGCTACCGCGTCACCGTGGCGGACGGGGTCAGCTCCACGGCGCTGCCGTTCTTCCTCGAGCCCCTCGGCTCGCCGGAGTGGTTCGGGACCGTCGTCGCGGACCCGAGTCACGCGGCGAGCCCCATGGACGTCTGGGAGTGGTTCGTGCAGAACCCCGGCGCGGCGAACACCGGTAGCGGGACGCGCTGCTCTGTCTGGATTGAGGGCGAGTTCTACGACAACGTCAAGGTGAACCGGCGCGGGCAGAGCTCCGCGGGGTACCCGCGCAAGAGCTACAAGTTCGACTTCAACCCGGACGACCGGCCGGAGCTGGCCGTCTTCGGGGCGCCGATCGACGAGGCCAACCTCAACACCCACTGGGCCGACAAGGCCCATCTCCGGCAGTACCTGGGCTACGGCATGTACGAGCAGGTGGGCGCGCTGGTCTCCAAGTCGTTCCCGGTGCGCCTGCAGCAGAACGGCGAGTTCTATTCGGTCCAGACCTTCGTCGAGGAGCTGGACCGGTTCTTCCTGGAGCGCGTGGGAGAGGACCCGGACGGGGCCCTCTACAAGATGTACAACCCGTTCACCAGCGGGACCTCCAGCGTCGAGAAGGTGACCCGGACCAACGAGAACAACGCCGACCTCTCGGCCTTCGTTTCGACCGTGTTGCAGGGAGGAGCGGGGGTCGAGGACTACCTCTTCGACGCGCTCGATGTGCCGCGAGTGGTCAGCTACCTCGTTGGCTGCTGGCTCATCCATGAGAACGACCACCTTCACAAGAATCACTTCCTGTACCGGGACTCGGACGGCGACGGTGAGTGGCAGTTCATCCCCTGGGACAAGGACCTGACCTGGGGCCGGAACTACAACCCGTCTGGCGGGGTCTTGAACGACCGGATCACCCACAATCACCCCCAGTACAGCCACGTGCTGTTCGGCGACAGTCAGCACCGCACCTCGGACAACTTCTGGAACCGGCTGATCAACCGGATCTACCAGAGCCCGCGCCTGAGGGCGATGTACCTGCGCCGGCTGCGGACGGTCTGCGATGAGCTCCTGCAGCAGCCGGGGACCCCGGCGGCAGAGCTCTACATGGAGGATCTGGTGAACGAGGCCTACGGGCTGATGGCGGCCGACGTCGCGCTGGACGAGGCCCGCTGGGGGGTGCCCACCTGGGGCACGCCCCGGAACTTCCAGCAGGCGAAGGATCGGCTGCTCACGGACTACGTGGCTAATCGGCGCCTGCACCTCTATGGGTCGCAGCTCGAGGCCAACGGCGGGCTGGTCCCCGAGGCCGATTCGGGTCGCACGCGCCTGCGGGTCACCGCCTTCGACGCCGCCCCGGCCTCGGGAAACAACGACGAGGAGTTCCTCGAGATCACCAACGACGCGCCCTGGTCCACGGATCTCTCGGGGTACCGCGTGGAGGGCGGGGTCGACATGACCCTGCCCCCTGGGACCGTGGTGGAGGCAGGAGGCCGCGTCTTCATCGCCGCGAGTCCTCGTGACTTCCGGGCGCGGACCGTGTCGCCGACGGGCGGCGAGGGCCACTTCGTCGTCGGCCCCTTCGACGGCAACCTCGCGCCTGGTGAGACCATCTTGCTTCGCGACCGCGAGGGCCGGGTCAGGGCGCGCCGGATCCTCTAGCGGAGTCCATAAGGCGAGGCCCTGAGCAGGGCAACCTGTGGCTGTCACGCGCTTGGCGTCGGCGGCAGGTAGGCGCGGGGCCCGGGTAGAGCCTTGACCGGCAATCCGTGGTTCATGGAGCACTGCGCGCCTGCTGGAACGGAGGCGCCGATCCACGCGTCTTGGGGAGGAGCCCGCGCGGTCCCACGCCCGATCGAGTCCCTTCAAATGGAATGTCCGCCGGCTCAGTGCCTACTCTGGCTTCTCGAGTGCGCTGGCTCCTGTTGAGTCGAGCTCTCCTCTCTCCCACTCATCAGCGTGTCCGAAGCATCCCAGAATCCACCCAAATCCAGCTCCCCGATCCTGGGTTGCCTCCTGCAGGCGCTCGGGGCCGCCGCGATCGTCACGGCGATCGTTGGATGCGCGCTGTACGCCTACTTCGAGCTCGATTCGAACTACACGGATCGAGCTGACGTATCGCCGGAGCGTGGCCGGGCGCTGATCCCGCCTGCGGCGACGGATATCACGCTGGACCGGCACTTCCCGATCGATCACGAGGCTTGGTTCACGATCGAGGAGAAGGACCTCAATGCGTTCTTCGATGAGCACTATGGCCGGGGCCGGGGCCAGGAGCTCGACTCGTACTCGGAGAGGCGTCCGGTCAGCCGCGAGAAGTTCGAAGAGCGTTACGGGTCCGTCGGCTGGGCCTGGCACGAGGGCATCGTGTCCTACTCGTATTGGGCGAGAAACGGTGGCGGCCAGACGTACATCCACGACCCGTCGACGGGGCGGACCTACCACTTCTCTCGTTACTGGTGAGCCCTCGGGGCAGCGCGAGTCGCTCGGTCGCGAGGTGTGGTCTCGCGGAGTCAGCTCGCCACGGCTTGGGACCTGGCCAGCGGTGGGGCCCTGGCTAGGTCGGCATCTGGCTGTCGATGACCCGTTGGATCGCGAAGCGGTAGCGCTCGTCTTCAGTGGCGATGCTCCATGAGACCAGAACGCGCGCCCCGCCCTCGATGGACCCGGCGAGCTGCGGCCGGTGCTCGAACTTGCCGTCGAACAGGATCGCTTCACCGATCCGGTAGCGGTACTCGAACTCACGAAGCCCCTCTCGACAGTCCAGGTGGCCGAAGGGCGGGTCGAAGGCGATCAAGGGCGTCAGCATGGTTCCGGTGACGCCTGCGGGGATCTCGCTCTGCCCGTAGTCGACGTGGAAATCCTGGATGGGCGTGTCCCCGTCGACAATGACGAAGCAGGCCGCGAGGAGCCTCGAGTCCCCATCCACGATGGACAGGCTCTCTCCGAGGTCGCTCTCGGAGAGGCAATGCTCGAACTCGGCGAGCGCAGCGGGGCTCGTCGCGTATTGCCAGGTCATGTTGGCGTGCAGACCGGGCGAGGCACGGAAGGAGAACTCATCAGCCAGGCAGCCGGCGAGCATCTGGCGATAGAGCCGCCGCAATGGGCTGAGGTGCCGCGCCTGGAACGCGAGTTCCGTGAAGTGGTGATCGTGGAACTGCTGAGTGCGGGTCATCGGCTGGCGGGGGAATGACGCTGCTCCCGCGACCGAGGTGACAGGTCTGCCCGTCCACGACCTTGAGTCTCGCGGGGCTTGGAGTCCCCCCGCTCCGAATTCGCCAGGAACGGAGGGAGGCGTCCCCGAAGGGCCAGGAAGGGTGCCGCGCCGGCGCGAGGGTCCCGACTTGAGGATTCCGGTCAGTGGTCGAGCCCATGGCGGGTCGAGGTGGCTCTCCCGTGGTCTGGCGGGCGGTCTCGTCCGCGCGCTGATGTGAGCTTGCTAGTCTCCAGGCACGCCTTTCCCTTGCCCTTTCCTTGAGCCAACTATGAAGCACCTGCTCCTTTCTCTCTCTGCGGCTGCGCTTTGCAGCGCAGCTGCCAGCGCCCAGACGTGCCTGGAGACGACCTTCGTCAGCAACAACGGCGGCGCCACCGGCTGGGCCAACTACATGGATGTCACGGTGCTCAATCCGACCACGGTCGTGAGCCTCGAGGCCAACTTCAACGTGGCCGCCGGGTCGCCGGTGAACCTCGAAGTGTGGACCCGTACAGGGACCTATGACGGCTTCGAGCAGGACCCGACGGGATGGACGCTCGTCGCTCAGGGGGACGGCACCGCGCTCGCGGCGGGGACGGGGACCCCGACTCCGGTTCCGCTGGTCGCACCCTTTGACTTCCTGCCTGGGGCCGCCACCGGCGTCGCCATCGTCTACACCGTGGGTGGCAACCCGTACACGAACGGGACCGGGGCCAACCAGCTGTACACCGACGGCAACATGACCATCGAACTCGGGTCGAGCTGCTCGGCCCCCTTCGTGGGCGGGAGCGTCTTCACGCCCCGCATCTGGAACGGTTCGTTCTGCACGGGTTCGGCACCGAGCGTCGGGACCAACTACTGCATGGCGGCCTCCAACTCCACCGGAGTCTTCGCGGCCATGAGCGCCTCCGGCTCCAACGTCGTGGCGAGCAATGACCTCGTCATCGAGGCGAACGACCTGCCCCTCAACTCGTTCGGCTTCTTCCTCACCTCGCTGACCTCCGGGTTTGTCGCCAACCCGGGGGGCAGCGAGGGCAACCTCTGCCTCGGCGGGTCGATTGGACGCTACGTCGGTCCCGGTCAGATTCAGACCTCCGGCGCCACCGGGAGCATCGCCCTTGCGATCGACAACACCATGGTCCCCCAACCCATGGGTGCCGTGGCAATCACCGCTGGCGAGACTTGGTTCTTCCAGCTCTGGAACCGTGATGCGGTCAACGGTGTGGCCACCTCCAACTTCACCGACGGTTACGAGATCACGTTCCAGTGAGCTGGGCCGGCCGTGGACCGACTGCGCGGCCACGGCGCGTGAGCGGTCCAGTGGGGTCGCTGACCTGAGCTGAAGGGGGCGAGCGCCGGATCGGCGCTCGCCCCCTTCGCGTTGGCCTTCGCCTCGGCCGGCAGGCGGCGGTCCGCTCCCCGGCCCCCTCGCGAGGGGGCCGGGGAGCGGACCGGGCGTGTCCCCGGCGCGATGGTCGGCCCCACTCCCGCCTCGAGATCTGGGTTGTGTGGTGCTGATCCCGTTCTCGACAAGTGCCGTCCCGGCACACAGTTCCATCGGATTGGTGGCCCGGGCCTGGATGCCCCGCGCGTACCTTCTTTGCGCTTTTTTGCGGCGGGCACGGCCAGGGGATGTCCCCGAGGACGGCGCGCCGCTGTTTTGTGGGCGCTTGCCCCGATCCGATGATCACCACTACGTCGCTTCGCCGCGACTGGCTCTCCAACGTCCGGGGCGATGTGCTCGCAGGCATCGTCGTCGCGCTCGCGCTCATTCCCGAAGCCATCGGCTTCTCCGTCATCGCCGGCGTGGACCCGCGGGTGGGGCTCTATGCGTCCTTCACCATCGCGGTCCTGATGGCCTTCGTGGGCGGACGCCCCGGCATGATCTCGGCCGCCACCGCGGCCATCGCGGTGCTGATCGGACCGCTCGTTCGAGACCACGGTGTGGAATACCTGTTCGCCGCGACGGTGGTGATGGGCCTGATCCAGATCGCGGCGGGGCTGCTGAAGATCAACCGCCTGATGCAGTTCGTGTCACGGTCGGTGATCACGGGCTTCGTCAACGCCCTCGCGATCCTGATCTTCATGGCGCAGATCCCGGAGCTGACGGGGGTCACGTGGGTGACCTATGCGCTGGTCGCTGCCGGGCTCGGCGTCATTTACCTCTTCCCGCTCGTGACCCGCGCGATCCCCTCGCCCTTGGTGGCGATCGTCGCGCTCACGGCCGTGGCCATCGGCTTTGACCTCCCGGTCAATCGGGTGGGCGACATGGGGGAGCTGCCCTCGACCCTGCCCTGGTTCGCGCTCCCGTCGGTGCCCTTCACCCTCGAGACGCTGCGGATTGTGCTCCCGTACTCGGCCACGATGGCCGCGGTGGGCCTGCTTGAGTCTCTGCTCACCGCCCAGATCGTGGACGACCTCACGGACACGCCCAGCAACAAGCGCCGGGAGGCCATGGGGCAGGGGGTCGCCAACTTCGTGACGGGCTTCTTCGGGGGCATGGGCGGCTGCGCGATGATCGGCCAGTCCGTCATCAACGTGAAGTCGGGCGGGTTCACCCGGCTCTCTACCCTCGTCGCAGGCAGCGTCCTGCTGTTCCTGATCGTGGTCCTGGGCCCCTTCGTGGCCCGCATCCCGATGCCGGCGCTGGTGGCGGTCATGATCATGGTGTCCGTCGGTACCTTCAGCTGGACCTCGATCAAGAAGCTGCGGAGCCACCCGTCGCACTCCTCGATCGTGATGGTCTCGACCGTGGTGGTCGTGGTCTGGACCCACGACCTCGCCCAGGGCGTGCTCGTCGGTGTCCTCCTCAGCGGCGTGTTCTTCGCGAGCAAGGTCCGTCGCCTCTTCGGGGTGAAGACGCGACCGACTCTGGACGGCCTGGGCCGCCGCTACATCGTCCAGGGCCAGGTCTTCTTCGCCTCGGTGGAGCGCTTCATCAATGCCTTCGACTTCAAGGAGGTCGTCGAGCACGTTGAGATCGACGTGAGCGAGGCGCACTTCTGGGACATCTCCGCGGTCGCGGCGCTGGATCGGGTGGTGGTCAAGTTTCGCCGTGAGGGCACCACCGTGGAGCTCGTCGGCCTCTCGGAGGCGAGTGCGACCATGATCGATCAGTTCGCGGAGCACGACAAGTTGTCCAGCGACGCCCCGCTTGCCGCACACTGACCCCGCGCGCGCCCCCGGACTCCCCTCCACCGTTCCCATCGACATGAAGAAGATCCTCGCCTGCATCGACGCCTCGTCCTACTCCGCGAGCGTCACGGAGCACGCTGCCTGGGCGGCCGGCCGCCTGGAGGCGTCGGTGGAGATCCTGCACGTCATCCAGCGCAAGGACGCCGTCTCGGCCCGGCACGATCTCAGCGGCGCGGTGGGGCTAGGGGCCAAGAGCTCACTCCTCGAGGAGCTGGTTCAGATCGAGGAGGCGGAGGCCAAGCACGCCAGGGAGCGGGGCAAGATCATGCTCGCCGCCGCGCGGGAGCACCTCCTGGGGGCCGGCGTGGCGGCCGTGGAGACCACCCATCGTCACGGCGGCACAGTCGAGACGATCATCGAGCGGGAGGCCGACGCGGACGTGGTGATCCTCGGGAAGCGTGGAGCCTCGTCCCAGTTCGCCACCAATCACCTCGGTAGCCGGGTTGAGCGCGTCATCCGCGAGAGCATCCGCCCCGTCCTGGTGGCGTCCCGCGAGTTCAATACGCCCGAGCGCGCGCTCATCGCCTTCGATGGGGGCGCAAGCTCCCGAAAGGCCGTCGAGTTCGCCGGCCGTTCGCCGCTCTTCGCGGGGCTGGAGATTGACCTGGTGATGGCCGGGCGGCACTCGTCGGGCGAGGCCGAGCAGCTCGCCTGGGCGAAGGGCCACCTGCCCCAGGCCCACGCCCGCCACCTGGACGCGGCGCCGGACGAGGCGATCCCCGCCTTCGTTGCCGAGTCCAACGTGGGCCTGGTCGTCATGGGCGCCTACGGCCACTCACCCCTGCGACGTTTCATCGTCGGCAGCACCACCACGCAGATGATGCAGCGTTGCCACGCGCCGCTGCTGCTCTTCCGCTAGGCGAGGTCCCCGCTCGAGGCGGCCGCGGCGAGTCGGCGCCGCGGGGGCGCCGGTTGACAGCCGGTTCACAACTGGGCCACAACTGGGCCACCGCCGGGCCACCGCCGGGCCACCGCCGGGCCATGGGCGATCCGCGGGCGGCGCGGCTTGGGGCACGCTGGCGCAGGGAGGGGGCTGGCTCGCCGCTCGCCCCCCCAGGGTTGCTCCGGGGGCGACCCAGGACCAGGAGTCACTCTTGGCCGGGTGCCCCTTCAGGGCGCCGACGCAGCCGTCACCCGCGGAGCTCTTCCAGGGCCCCCGCGACCCGGGCCTGTCCGCTGCGGTCGCACAGGCTGACCGTGACGGCGACGATGAAGCCGAGGGCGAAGGAGGGGAGGAGGACGTCGAGGGACGCGAGGTATCCCGACCACTCTTGTAGCTCTGCGCCGTCGAGCAGCGCGGGCACGAGCCACTTGAAGACGGGCACCCCGATGAACCCTGCGACCATGGCGCACTTCGCGCCCAGCGCGGTGAGGCGGGACCAGAAGAGGCTGAGGATGACGGTCGGGCAGAAGGTGGCGGCGATGCCTGACCAGCCGAAGATGATGGTCCAGAAGACGCCGTTCTCCCGGTCCACCAGGATGATCCCGATGCCGATCAGGAAGGAGACCAGCGACAGCCCCAGCGTGACCTTGCGCGTCAGGCTCATGAGGCGCTCGTCGTCCATGCCCGGGTTCTTCGACTTCTGCCAGTAGTCCCGCACTGCTGCGCTCGAGGCCACGAGGAGCAGGGAGTCGATGGTGGACATGATGGCGCTCAGGACCATCGCGATGAAGAGCCCCGCGAAGAAGGCGGGGAGCAGCCCCTGCGCCATCTCCGGGAGGATGTTGTCGGGGTTGCCCCCCAGCGCCTCCGGTTCGTAGAGAGCGCGCCCGAACAGCCCGACCAGGACAGCCCCCGAGTCCGCGAGGACCGTCCAGATCCCGGCGGTGATCGTGCCCGGCAGGATCTGCTTCTCGTCCTTCATCGAGATGTAGCGCACGAAGACCTGGGGCGACCCCAGGAAGCCAATCCCGATCGCCGCCATGCCGACGACGGTGACGACGCTCGCCGTATCCCAGCCGCCGGTACTTGGTCCGCCCTCCCCAGGTCCGTGCCAGGTCAGCAGGTGCGGGTCGATGGCCTGCAGCGCGGTGGTGATCTCGGCCAGTCCGCCCGCGTGGGAGAGGGCGACCAGCGGAAGGCCGACGAGGCCGATCACCATGAGGCTGCCCTGGAAGACGTCCGACCACACCACCGCGGTGAACCCGCCCTGGGTGATGTAGAGCAGGACGACCGCGAAGCCGACCGTGGCCCCGGCGTAGTGGTTCCAGCCGAGGAAGGCGTGGAACGCCGTCCCGGTCGCGAAGACCTGGGCGCCGGCGTAGATGGGGACGAACACCACCAGGGCGAAGGCGGCGATCAGTCGCAGCGTGTGGCCCGAGTCTCGCAGGCGACTCTCCAGGTAGTCGGGGACGGTGATGGAGTCGTAGCGATCCGTCAGTCGCTTGAAGCGGCGGGCCATGAGGATCCATGCCCCGCAGACGCCGAGGACCTCACCGAGCACCACCCAGAAGGCCTGAACACCCACGGCGAAGCCCATCCCCGTCAGGCCCAGGAGCAGCCAGGCGCTCTCTCCAGTGGCGCGGGCCGAGAAGGCGACGTTGAAGAACCCGAGGGACTTGCCGGAGGCGAAGTAGTCGCGGATGTTCTTCACTCGCTTGGACGCGAGGTAGCCAATCACAATCAGGACGGCGGCGTAGAGCGCGACCGCCAGGAGCTTCATCGCGAGTTCGAGGGTCATGGCGGGTCGAGCGGGCTGCGTTTGCGGTTGGGACCTCTGCGGCGATGAGAGCCAACGTCAAGCCCCAGCGTTGGGGGCAACGCTGGGCTTATTCACGCGCTAGCGCGCTGCGGCGCTAGGGGTCCTGAGCGATACATCCTGCCCCACTGGACATGGCGGCATGACCTGCTAAACTGCCCTTCCAAGGATCGGAAGTGGCCATTTCTTCACGAGGCGCATCCCCGCCCGCCGTCCAACTCTCCTTGGTGTTATGGCACTCGAAAGCGCCCCGCTCGAAGACGTCGCCGACCTTTTCACCCAGATCCTGCTGGAGCGCGAAGCGCAAGAAACCCAGCAGCGAGTCCTGCCCCGCGAGGATCCAGAGAAGCTCCGTGAGCTTCTGGACCTCGCGCCGCCCGAGCAGGGCCTCGGCCTGCAAGAGGTGGGCGACCGGCTGCGCGTGCTGGTACGCCACACGCCGATCACCACCTCGAAGAGCTTCTTCAATCAGCTCTACGGCGGCCGTGAGCCGGCCTCGTTGCTTGGTGAGGTCGTGGCCTCCGCCCTGAACAGTTCGATGTACACCTACAAGGTGGGCGGGGCTCAGGTCCTGGTGGAGCTTGAGTTGCTCAAGCAGATGGGCCGAAGGATCGGGTTCGAGGACGCCGACGGCGTCTTTACCCCGGGCGGCTCACTGTCCAACCTGACCGGGCTGCTCCTGGCCCGCGACCGCGCCCGGCCGCGGGCGCGCCAGGAAGGGATCGGAGGTCGGCGCCTGCGGGTCTACACCTCCAGTCAGAGCCACTACTCGGTGACCAAGGCGGTCGGGTTGATCGGAATCGGGCTCGAGAATCTGGTCCGAGTCCCCGTGGACGAGCGGGGCTGCATGGACCCTGTGGCCCTCGATGCGGTCATCTGCGCGGACCTCGCGAAGGGCTATCAGCCCATGATGGTGAACGCCACTGCGGGGACGACGGTCCTGGGCGCCTTCGACCCGCTGGAGGAGCTCGCTGACATCTGCGAGAAGCGAGGGCTTTGGCTTCACGTGGATGGCGCCTTCGGCGGCTCCGCGGTGCTCGACCCGGATCAGGCGCACCTCCTCTCCGGCTGCGAGCGAGCAGACTCGGTGGCCTGGGACGCCCACAAGGTGATGGGCGCGCAGCTCTCCTGCTCGGTGGTCCTCGTGCGCGAGCGGGGCTTGCTGTCCGCCAGCCTCGATGAGAACGCGAGCTACCTCTTCCAGGGAGATGAAGAGGACTTGAACCCCGGGACGCGCTCCCTGCAGTGTGGCCGTCGCAATGACGCTCTCAAGCTCTGGACCCTGTGGCAGTCGCTCGGCAACCAGGGCATGGCGGAGCGCGTGGCTCGCCTCCGGAGGCTCGCGCTGCATGCTGCTCGGCTGGTTCGCAAGGCGCCAGATCTGCACCTCGTCAGGGACCCCGAGTTCCTCACCGTCTGCTTCCGAGTGGACGGCATCCGGGCTGAGGACCTCTGCGCTGAGCTGACCGAGCGCGGCGTCGCCATGGTCGGGTATGCGATGGTCGACGGTGAGGCGGTGGTCCGCCTGGCCCTCGTCAACGCGCAGGCAGACGAGGCCGAGCTCGAGCGCCTCTTCGAAGGCCTCCGCATGATCGCCAAGGACGTCCGGGCGGCCCTTGTGGCGTGAATTCTGTGGGCGTGAACCCAGCCGGCGCGAGTCGCCCGGCAGCCTGACGGGCCCGGCAGCCAGCGTCACGGCCCGTCGGCGGCGGTCCGCGGCTTCCGAAGCGGTGGGCTGGGCCGGATGGATCCCAGCAGCAGTCTCCCTCGCAGCAGTCTTCCTCGCAGCAGTCTCCCTCGCTGCAGTCTCCCTCACAGCAGTGGACGGAGACGTCTGCCGGGGGCGAGAGCGGTCCTGATGCCGTCGAGGTCTCCGTCTTCCCGGCCTCCCTGGTGGACCTCTGCGAGGTGGGGCGCGGGGCTCGCCAGGGTCCGTGGCCCCCGAGCGGAGGGCTCACCTCCTCCCGGGAGCAGGCGCCGCAGGTAGGCGCGGCAGAGGGATCGGGCGCTGACTCGGCGGAATCTGCCCCATACTCCGATCGACTCCGGATTCGATGGTGGAGGCTCAGGCCCACCCCGTGCCTTGCCGAATCAACTGTCAACGCCCTGACCGCTCTCCACTCCCGCCTTGTCTGATCCCACCGACCACCCCGAGCGCCCCGAGCGCCCCGCCGAGGCGGCGGGAAGCCCCGGGCCCTCACCCCAGGCGCCGCCCTCTGTCCCGACACGGGGACCGCGCCGCGGGGCATCGGAGGAGGTCTCAAGGGCCGCGGCGGTGCAGAGGTTCTTCGCCAGGGACCTCTGGGCCATGGAGGTCACGACGCTCCCGACGATGCGGCGCGGTCTCTATGCGGTGACGCGGGTCCTCCAGCTGACCTGCGTCAACTTCATCAAGGACCGCTGCACGTGGCGGGCCTCGGCGCTGACTTACATCTCGGTCCTCTCCCTCGTGCCCCTGCTCGCCCTGGCGTTCTCTGTGGCCAAGGGCATGGGGGCGTACGAGACGCTGCTGGAGCAGACGATCAAGCCGTTCCTCGACTCGACCTTCGGTGAGGCGGGGGGCGCCACCGATGGCGCACCGGTCTCCCAGGTGAGGGAGGCCATCGACACCATGCTCGGCTTCGTCCAGAGCACCAACGTCTCCAAGCTCGGGATCGTCGGCTTCCTGATCGTGTTCTGGACGGTGATCCGGCTCCTGAGCTCCATCGAGCACGCCTTCAACGACATCTGGGGGGTCCAGCGGGCCCGCTCGCTGCCGCGGAAGCTCGCGGACTACTTCTCGACGGTCGTGCTCGTCCCGCTGCTGTTGGTCGCGGGGACCGGCGCCCTCAGCGTGGTGCGGACCGAGATCATCGACGGGCCCTGGTCCAGCAGCCCTGGGCTGGCGCTCTTTGGCTCTCTGGCCATCGTGTGGGCCGCGTTCACGGTCGCCTACCTCTTCATGCCGAACACCCAGGTGCGCTTCTCTTCAGCGTTGCTCGGGGGCGTGGTCGGGGGGACGATCTGGCAGCTCTTCCAGGTCGCGCACCTCAAGCTCCAGATGGGCGTCGCCAACTACAACGCCATCTACTCGACCTTCGCGGCGCTCCCCATCTTCCTGGTCTGGGTCCAGTCCTCGTGGATGACCGTGCTGCTCGGCGCCGAGGCGGCCGCGGCCCACCAGAACGAGGAGCGGCACGGCCAGCTCGTGTTGAGCCGGGACTATGACCTGGCGCTCAAGGAGGTGGTCGCCCTGCGCCTCGTGGTGCGCGTCACTCGCGCGTTCCTCGGGGCACAGCCGCCGCGGACGATCCCGGGGCTCGCCGAGGAGCTCGCCTGCCCCGAGCGTGTGGTCGGGGATGTGGCCCGCAGCCTCGAGCACGCGCACCTGCTGGCCCAGCTCGAATCAGGCGAAGCTCAGCTTTGCTACGTCCTCGCGGCAGACCCCGCGACGATCCGCATGCAGGACGTCCTCGATGCCCTGAAGGGGGACTCCATTCTCGACTCGACCCGCGCGGCGTTCCTCGCCGTGGACGAGCAAGACGCCGCGGTAGATGGCGCCTTCGAGCGCTTCCGAGCGTCGAGGGATGGGAGCGGGTCCAACCTGTCCCTGACCGAGCTCGCGCGCCTTGAGGGCGGACGAGCCGGGGAAGCCCCGCGCGCTGTCAGCTGAGCCCCGCGCGCCGCCGGCTAAGCCCCGCGTGCTGCCGGCCAAGCCCAGTCGCCGGGCGGATTCACTCCAGGCGACGGATCACGTGGTAGCCGAAGGGTGACGTGGTGGCGTCATGCGTGGCGAGGCCGACGGCGCCGGGCTGGAGGCTGAACCCGATGTCGCCGAACGCGGGCACCATCTTGTCGCGGGGGTTCGCGACGGCGTCCATCATCCGCATCTGCAGGTCCTGCTGGAGCGCCTGCATGTTTGCGTTGAACTCCTCCTGGGTCAGCGCCTTCTCCGTGAGCTGCCCCTGGAACGCGGCGCTCTTCTCCGCGAACTCCGCCTGGAGTTCCTGCTGGAGCTTGAGGGCGCGGCGGTCCCCCGCTCGGTCCCGGACGCCAGTGTTGAGGAGCGTATAGCAGCCGGGGGTCTGATCCGCCGCAGCGACGGGGTCGTCGGAGTACTCGCGCGCGAGCTTGTCCATGTCCTCGCCCGCCTCGATCCTCGCGAGGACCTCCTTGGCGAGGGCTTCGGCCTCCTCCTTGGTGCGTGTGACGCCAGGGATGTTGCAGCCGTCGAAGGAGATCAGGACGTGCTGGACGACGATCTTGCGCGCCTCGCCGCCGAGGTCGAGGCCGTCCTCCGGGCGGGCGATGGCCTCGCCGGTGGGGGCGGGTCCCTCGACGACCTTGGCGCTGTCGATCGTCACGGTCTTGAGGGGCGTTGAGGCCTCACGGGACCGGACGGCGCGGGTGGGGACGCTGGCGATCTTCTCCAGGGTTGCGACGCCTGAGGTCAACCGGCCGAAGGATGCGTACTTGCCATCAAGGCCCCAGACGGAGGGGGACTCGTCGCAGCAGAGGAAGAACTGGGTCGAGGCCGAGTTCAGGTCGTTGCCCATGCGGGCCATCGAAAGCACCCCGTAGCCATGGGCGCGCTCTGCGTCGTTGGACATCTCCCCCTGGATCGTGCCATAGGGACCGTTGCCTCCGCCGGTGCCCGTCGGGTCGCCGCCCTGCACCATGAACTCACGCAGGATCCTGTGGTAGGTGAGGCCGTCATAGAAGCCCTCGTCGCACAGTCGGAGGAAGTTCCGCGTCGTGATGGGGGCCAGGCCCGTCCACATGGCGAAGGTCATGGTCCCCACGTCCTCACCGTCCACGGAGCAGCGGAAGGTGACGTGGTACTTGCCGAGGTCTTCGTCGGAGATCTGGTTCGGATCGGCGAAGCGGCTCAACTCGGTAGGGGGCACGAACTTGGGCGGCGCGGTCACGATGGGGGCCGGCGTGGCTGCGGTTGGGGCCGCCGGGGCCGTGGACTGTTCCCCGCCGGGGACCTTGGCCGCCGTCATGGCGGGGGTCTCGCCTCGCTTGGGCATCTTCAGCTTGGGCGTCGCGCCGGCGGGGGCGGTGGACTCCTGTGCGGTACCTGCGCTGCCCTCGGCGGGGACGAGGCTCTCGCTGCTGCGTTCGGAGCAGGCGGCGAGGAGGGGCAGGGCGGAGAGGGCGAGCGAGTAGGTAGTCAGACGGATGGTGGCCATGGGGCCGAAGGTACTAGTTCGAAGCCGGGACCGCTGCCCGGAGGCCAGCGCTTACAGGACCTGGACCGAATCTCCGCCGCCTCAGCGCCTCGCCAGGAGCGGCGTCCCTCAGTCTCTGCGGCCTTCCACTCCGGTGCACTCGATCCCGTGCCGGCGTAGGAGCGCCGCGGTGAGTCCGGGGCCTTCGACCACCTCGCCGCGCACGTGGGTGGTGGTGCAGCCGCAGGAGGGGGAGCGCTCCTTGAGGAAGGCTCGCTTGAGCCCGAGTCGTTGGCAGACCTCCAGGGCGCCCGCCGCGCCCTGGGCGAAGGCGAGGGTCACGTCCTCGCCGTCGTGGGTGACGACCTGGCCGTCGCCGTCTAGCACGTCCTCCGCCGCAGCCGTGAGGTCGGCCGGGGGGCGCGGCGTCCCCAGGCCACCGTGCTCCTCGGGGCAGAAGGGCACCGCCTCGATCTCCGCGGCCGCGAGGGTTCGCGTCAGCTCGCCGTCCCCGTTATGGGAGGCCTTGTAGGTGCACTCCCGCCCGAGCAGGCAGGCGCTCACGAGCGCCGCGTCCTTTCTGGGCTGGTCATTCGTCATGTGGTTCAGGCTCCCTTGAGGCG
>Ga0102815_10000647_pt1 | contig 22869 bp, 18 predicted proteins | sample ColrivemetaGS759_FD_79113 | JGI IMG/M metagenome (GOLD analysis project Ga0102815, IMG submission 79113) | Estuarine microbial communities from the Columbia River estuary - Ebb tide ETM metaG S.759 | ecosystem: Environmental > Aquatic > Marine > Intertidal zone > Estuary | place: USA: Columbia... | reverse complement strand
TCTGTATTTGAGCAAAACTATATCGATCAAACTATGATTGAATTAGATGGTACAAAAAACAAATCTAAATTAGGAGCAAATGCAATTTTAGGTGTTTCTTTAGCAGTTGCAAAAGCAGCAGCTAATGAATTAGAAATGCCATTATATAGGTATGTTGGGGGGGTAAGTGCAAATACATTGCCTGTTCCAATGATGAATATTATTAATGGTGGATCTCACTCAGATGCACCAATTGCTTTTCAAGAATTTATGATTATGCCGGTAATGGCAAAAAATTTCACGGAAGCATTAAAAATGGGTAGTGAAATATTTCATAACCTTAAAAAATTAATTCATGACCGTGGTTTAAGCACTGCTGTAGGTGATGAAGGTGGATTTGCACCGACTTTTGATGGTACTGAAGATGCTATTGAAACAGTTTTAAAAGCAATTGAAAATGCTGGTTACAAACCAGGAACTGAAGTTAAATTAGCTTTAGACTGCGCTTCTGCTGAATTTTATGTTGATGGAAAATACGATTATACTAAATTCGAAGGTGATAAAGGTGTAATTAGAACTTCAAAAGAACAAGCTGAATATTTAGCCGAATTAGCAGCTAAATATCCAATTATCTCTATTGAAGATGGTATGGATGAAAATGATTGGGATGGTACAAAATATCTTACTGAATTAATTGGAGATAAAGTTCAATTAGTAGGTGATGATTTATTTGTAACTAATGTGGAACGTTTGGCAAAAGGTATTGAAAATGGTATTGCAAATTCAATTTTAATTAAAGTAAACCAGATTGGTACATTAACCGAAACTATTGCTGCAGTAAATATGGCTCATAATGCAGGATATACTTCAGTGATGTCTCACCGTTCAGGTGAAACTGAAGATAATACTATTGCAGATTTGGCTGTAGCATTAAATTGTGGTCAAATTAAAACAGGTTCAGCTTCTCGTTCAGATAGAATGGCAAAATATAATCAATTATTAAGAATTGAAGAAGAATTAGGAAGTGTTGCATATTACCCTCAAGCTAAGGCTTTTAAGGTTCTTTAATTAAAAAGTACATATTATTATAAAAAGCTGAGTTTTTACTCAGCTTTTTTGTTTATGTAACAATATATACATAATTAGCAAAACAATATTCAAAATTCTTTTACAATAGTTGAAAAATCATTAAATTAGTTGAACGAAAAAATACAGATAGTAATAATTTAAATAGATTTGAAAGAATGTCAGATATTGCGATTTTAGAAGTAAACGGTGCAAAATATGAGTTTCCTATTATTAAAGGAACTGAAAACGAGGTTTCCATTGATATTAAATCATTAAGAGGGGCAACTGGCGGTGTTATAACACTGGATCCAGGATTTAAAAATACAGGTTCTTGTACAAGTAAAATAACTTTTTTAGATGGTGAAAAAGGGATTTTACGTCATAGAGGTTACGCAATTGAAGAATTAACAAAAAAAGCTAGTTTTTTAGAAGTTGCCTTTTTAGTAATATTTGGAGAATTACCAACCAAGGTTGAATTGGTTAAGTTTGAAAATGATATTAAATATCAGTCAATGGTAAATGAGGAGATGAAAGATATTGTTGAGGGATTCCCTAAATCAGCACACCCAATGGGAATGCTATCATCACTAACAAGTGCATTAACAGCTTTCAACCCTGGAATTGTAGATGTTCATTCTACGGAAGATATGTACAATGCTATTGTTAAAATATTAGGGAAATTCCCTGTTTTGGCAACTTGGGCTCATAGAAGAAACAATGGATTACCCTTAAATTATTCAGACAATTCAATTGATTATATTTCAAACATTATGCAATTAATGTTTAAAATACCTACTGAAGAATATAAAATTAATCCGATTGCCGTAAAAGCATTAGATGAATTATTGATATTACACGAAGATCACGAACAAAACTGTTCAACTTCAACAGTTCGTATTGTAGGTTCTTCAGGAGCAGGATTATTTGCATCCCTTTCAGCGGGTGTTTCAGCTCTTTGGGGACCTCTTCATGGTGGAGCAAACCAAGCTGTATTAGAAATGCTTGAAGCAATTCAAAATGATGGTGGTGATGTTGAAAAGTATATTAGAAAAGCAAAAGATAAAGATGATCCTTTTCGATTAATGGGATTTGGGCATAGAGTTTATAAAAACTTTGATCCAAGAGCTAGAATTATAAAAAAGGCTGCAGACGATTTGTTTGATGATTTAAAGTTAAACGATCCGGTATTAGCTATTGCAAAACACTTAGAAGAAGTAGCTTTGAAAGATGAATATTTTGCAGAGCGAAAACTTTACCCGAATGTAGATTTTTATTCAGGAATAATTTATAGAGCTTTAGGAATCCCTGTTTCTATGTTTACTGTAATGTTTGCCATTGGTCGTTTACCTGGTTGGATTGCGCAATGGAAAGAAATGCGTGAAAATGGAGAACCAATTGGTCGACCAAGACAATTATATACAGGGGAAACTTTAAGAGATTTCAAAGAAGTTACTGATAGATAAAAAGCAAAAATTATATTTTAAATTATTGTTAAAACCTCATATTAATTTATGGGGTTTTACTATTTTTACCTTAAAATATTAAGAATATGTTAAAACTAAATGTTCATGATGAAACTTCACGTCTTAGAGCGGTTGTTTTAGGAATCGCTGAAAGTAATGGGCCAACTCCTAAAATTAAAGATGCTTACGATCCTAAATCAATTGAACATATTAAAGCAGGTACATATCCTTTAGAAAAAGATATGATATCAGAAATGGATGCTTTAAATAAAGTTTTTGAAAAACACAAAGTAAAAGTTTATAGACCAAAAACCTTAAAAAAATACAATCAGATTTTTTCTAGAGATATTGCATTTGTTGTTGAAGATAAATTAATAATTTCAAATATTTTACCAGATAGGGAAAAAGAAATTGATGCAATTCAATATTTAATAGATGAAATTGAACCTGATAAAATTATAAGAGCTTCTGAAGATGTCCATTTTGAAGGAGGTGATATAATGTTATGGAATAATTATATTTTTATTGGTACCTATAAAGGAGAAGATTATAAGGATATAATTACTGCTCGTACAAATATGAAAGGTGTAAATTTTATAAAAGAATTATTTCCAAATAAAACGGTTAAAGAATTTGATTTAGTTAAATCTAATACAAATGCAAAAGAGAATGCCTTGCATTTAGATTGCTGTTTTCAACCCGTAGGAAAAAACAAAGCAATTATTCATAAAGAAGGATTCAAAAATGAAGCGGATTATTTGTATTTGGTGAATCTTTTTGGAATGGAAAATTTATTTCATATTTCAAAAGATGAAATGTATAAAATGTTTTCAAACGTTTTTTCCATATCTGAGAGAGTAGTTGTTTCAGAAAAAAGTTTTACCCGACTTAATAATTGGTTACGTAATAATGAGTTTATAGTTGAAGAGATTCCTTATGCTGAAATTTCAAAGCAAGAAGGATTATTAAGATGTTCTACAATGCCATTAATTAGAGATTAATTTATGAAACAAATAACAAATACAATTTTAATGATTCGTCCAGTTTCGTTTAGAATGAATGAACAAACTGCTGTAAATAACTACTACCAAAAAGTATTAGAGAATTTGACTCCCGAAACTTTACAATTAAGAGCACTTCAAGAATTTGATAATTTTGTAATTAAATTACGTGAAATTGGTGTAGATGTAATTGTTGTACATGATAGAAAAGAAACGGATACACCAGATTCTATTTTTCCAAACAACTGGATTTCCTTACATGAAAATGGAGATATTGGAATTTATCCAATGTTTGCTGAAAATAGGAGAAGTGAACGAAGAGAAGATATTTTTGATATTCTTGAAGAAAATGGATTCAAAATAAATAACATTATTGATTATAGTTCAGCGGAGGAAGAGGAATTGTTTTTAGAGGCAACAGGAAGTCTAGCACTAGATAGGGTTAATAGGAAGGCGTATTGTGCAATTTCACCAAGAGCAGATGAAGATTTATTGATTGAATTTTGTGAGGATTTTGAGTATACTCCAGTTTCTTTTATTGCAAACCAAACAGTTGATGGAAAGCGATTACCAATATACCATACTAATGTAATGATGTGTTTGGGGGAATCCTTTTCAGTAATTTGTTTAGATAGTATTGATGATAAAAAAGAGCGTAAAAATGTGATAAAACATTTGAACGAAGATGGATTAGAAATTATTGCAATAACTGAAAAACAATTAAATAATTTTGCTGGAAATATGTTACAAGTTATGGGTAGTAATAATGAGAAATATTTAGTTATGTCTAGCGCTGCTTATAATTGTTTAACAAGTGTTCAGATTAATAAAATTGAAAAGTATTGTAAAATATTACATAGTTCATTAGATACAATTGAAGCTTGTGGTGGTGGAAGTGCACGATGTATGATGGCCGAAGTTTTTTTACCTAAAAAATAATTATTTATTTATAATTTGTACTTTTATATATGCTTTCAATGAAGACAAAATATGGTTTAAAAGCGCTGAGTTATTTAGCCCGCCAAGAATTTAATGTACCTGTTTTAATTTCTGAAATTTCAGAATCTGAGAATATTTCAAAAAAATTTTTAGAAAGCATTTTACTTACTCTTAAAAAGAATGGTGTTTTAGCATCAAAAAAAGGTAAAGGTGGAGGTTATTACTTATTAAAAAGACCTAATCAAATAAAAATTTCAACGGTTATTAGAGTGCTGGAAGGTCCAATTGCAATGCTGCCTTGCGTAAGTTTAAACTATTATGAAAAATGTGATGATTGTGATAATGAAGAAAAATGTAGTTTAAATAGGTTAATGGTTGAAGTGAGGGATAACACTTTAAAAATACTTGAAAATAAAACACTAGAAGATTTTCATTGTGGATCTTAATTACTTTTATTGTTTAAACGAATTTTAATGAAAGAATTTGATGTCGAAAATTGGGCTCGAAAATCTCAATTTGATTTTTTTAAAACCTACGAAGATCCGTTTTTTAATGTTTCAGTTAATTTAGATGTAACGAATCTTTATGTTTTTTGTAAACAAAATAATTTATCGTTTTCACTGTCTTGCCTGTTTGTTGCTATAAAAATTATAAATGAAATATCCGAGTTTAAACTGCGATTAAAAAATAACAAGGTTTATCAGTTTGATTCTGTTAATATTGGTTCAACGGTATTAAATGATGATGATACCTTTTCATTTTGTGATTTTCCATTTCAATCTTCCATTTTCGAATTTGACGAAGTTGGTAAAAAAGTAATAGAGGACCATAAAAAAGGAATTACTTTTGACCCTCAAGAAAATGAACTTGCTATTGTGCATTGTTCAACATTACCTTGGGTTTCTTTTACAAGTATTAAACACGCAAGAAAAGGAGATGAAGCTGATAAAGGAATACCAAAAATAGTATTTGGGAAGTTATTTTCTGAAAACAATAATAAAAAAATGCCTTTTTCAGTGGAAGTACACCATGCATTAATGGATGGTTTACATGTTGGAAAATTAATTGATAAAATGCAGCAATATATAAATAGCCTTGTATAATTTTTACTTATTATATAATAGTAAGAAGGTATTCGTTGTGTTGCGATTTTGTTTAATTAAGTACTAAATTTACTTATAATTTAAGAATTAGAAATTAGAATAATGAAAATAGTAATATCACCGGCAAAATCGTTAGATTTTGAAACAAAAGTTCCAACAACTCAATTTACTGAGGGAGTATTTTTAGATGAAGCTGAAAAATTAAGTAAAGTTTTAAAAAAGAAATCTCCAAAAGTATTATCAAAATTAATGAATATTTCTCCAAAATTAGGAGAATTAAATTGGCAACGAAATCAGGATTGGAATTTACCGTTTTCATTAGAAAACGCACGTCAAGCAGTTTATGCTTTTAATGGAGAAGTTTATAATGGACTTGATGTTTATACACTTCCAAAAGAGAAATTAGAACAACTTCAAAATAAATTAAGGATTCTATCTGGACAATATGGAATTTTAAAACCACTGGACTTAATGCAACCATATCGTTTAGAAATGGGGACAAAATTAAAAATTGGAAGGAAAGACAATTTATATCAATTTTGGGATAAAAAGGTAACTGAGGCAATAAATTCAGAAATAGAAAACGATACCATTTTCGTAAATTTAGCGAGTAATGAATATTTTAAAGTGATAAATCCTAATTTACTCAAAGCTTCAATAATTACACCGGTTTTTAAAGATTATAAAGATGGGAAATTAAAAATGATTAGCTTTTTTGCTAAAAAGGCAAGAGGTTTAATGGTAAGATATATTATTGATAATAATATTGAGACTGCAGAAGGACTAAAAGGCTTTAATTTAGAGGGCTATGCTTTTGACTTTAATCTTTCAACAGAAAATGAACTAGTTTTCACAAGATAATTTTATTTTTTTATTAATTGTATTGTTTTTTTATATAAGTTTGTTGCGTTATTTTTTAGTGACAATGAAAAATATTTGCTTTTTCGATTACAACTTATTCAATAAGAGGTTTTTAAGCTGTGATGTACTTTGGAAGTGCAACGAAAAAATAAGAAAATTAAAAACTTCTATAAACTTAATTTTAAAAACTTACATACAGTTTTCGATTGTGGGTGTTAATCATTTAAATTTATTATTAAGAGTATAAATAAACTTTTAGCAGATATGTCTATTAGTCTAAATTTTGACTTACCTTTTAAATATAAATTAAATACTTAAAATGAATACTAAATATATTGATTTAATAAACCAAACTTTTGATTTTCCTCAAGATGAATTTAAAGTAGATTCCAAGAGAAATTTGCATTTTCATGAAATAGATACAATGAAACTTGCAGAAGAATTTGGGACACCTTTAAAATTTACTTATTTACCTAAAATTAGCGAAAACATTCAAAATGCTAAAGACTGGTTTAAAACATCTATGCGAAAGCATAAGTATAAAGGAAAATATAACTATTGCTACTGTACAAAAAGCTCCCATTTTAAACATGTTTTAGACGAAGCTTTAACTAATGATATTCATATAGAAACTTCTTCTGCGGTTGATATTGATATTGTTGAAAATTTAAAAAGAGACGGTAAAATTTCTGATAAAACCTTTATTATATGTAACGGATTTAAAAGAGATGCTTATGTAAAAAATATACAAAGGTTAATTAATAATGGCCATAAAAACTGTCTTCCAATAATTGACAATTATGAAGAAATTGATTTACTAACAGATGGAATTCGTAAAAAAATTAATATTGGAATTAGAATTGCTTCAGAAGAGGAGCCAAAGTTTGAATTTTACACTTCTCGTTTAGGAATTGGTTATAAAAATATAGTTGAATTTTACAGACGAGATATAAAAGAAAACAAAAAAGTGAATCTCAAAATGTTGCATTTCTTTATTAATACGGGTATTAAAGACAATGCATATTATTGGAACGAATTAAGCAAATGTTTAAAGGTATATATTAGTTTAAAGCGCATTTGTCCTACATTGGATAGCTTAAATATTGGTGGAGGGTTTCCAATTAAAAATTCATTAGCATTTGATTACGATTATGAGTATATGATTGATGAAATTATTTCTCAAATTAAATTAGCTTGTGATGATGCTGAAGTTCAAGCACCACATATTTTTACCGAATTTGGAAGTTATACTGTGGGTGAAAGTGGGGGCGCTTTGTATAAAGTTTTGTATCAAAAAAAGCAAAACGACAGAGAGCGTTGGAATATGATAAACTCTTCTTTTATAACTACATTACCAGATAGTTGGGCAATTAATAAACGTTTTGTAATGTTGCCTTTAAATAGGTGGAATGATAATTATGAGCGTGTTTTATTAGGAGGTTTAACTTGTGATAGTGATGATTATTACAATTCAGAACAACATATTAATGCTATTTATATGCCTGTTTATAAAGAAGAAAAACCTTTATATATTGGATTTTTTAATACTGGGGCATATCAAGAATCAATTGGGGGTTATGGAGGATTACAGCATTGCTTAATTCCACAACCAAAACATATTATTATTTCAAAGAACAACGAAGGTAAATTAGAATATAAAGTTTTTAGAGAAAAACAAACAGCAAGCGATTTTTTAAAGATATTAGGTTATGAATAAAAAGACTTACGCAGGAATTCCTGAGCAAAACAGTAAAATTGAAACTTCAAAAGTAGTTTTAATTCCAGTTCCTTATGATGGAACAAGCACTTGGCAGAAAGGCTCAGACAAGGGGCCAGAAGCATTTTTACAAGCTTCTGAAAATATGGAATTGTATGATATTGAAACAAATACCGAAGTTTATAAAAACGGTATTTATTTAGCTGATGCAGTAACAGAAAATGCTTCGCCAGAAAGTATGGTTGATGCAGTGCATAAAATAACGAAATCGTATATTAAAAAGAATAAATTTGTTACTCTTTTTGGTGGAGAGCATTCAATTTCAATAGGTTCTATTAGAGCATTCAACGAGTGTTTTAATAGCTTAACGGTAGTGCAAATTGACGCTCATGCAGATTTAAGAAAAGAATATGAAGGTTCTTCTTGTAACCATGCGTGTGCGGTTTACGAAGCTAGTCAAACAACTAATCTAATTCAAGTTGGAATTAGAAGTATGGATGCTATCGAAAAAACTGTGATGGATGAAGATAAAGTATTTTTTGCTCATGAAATGGCTCAAGACGATTATTGGATGGAAAATGCAATTGATTTAATGACAGAAAATGTGTTTTTAACAATTGATTTAGATGCTTTTGATCCATCGATAATGCCATCAACAGGTACACCTGAACCAGGTGGTTTGTTTTGGTATGAAACATTAGAATTTATACACAAAATATTTAAAGAAAAAAATGTTGTAGGATTTGACATAGTGGAACTATGTCCGAATGAAAAAGAAAAATCATCTGATTTTCTTGCGGCAAAATTATACTATAAAATGTTAAGTTATAAGTTTGATAATGCTGATGATGATGATTATGATGACATGCAAGGCTACAAAGAACCAAATAACAAATCTACTAAATTTGACGACGACGATAATGACTACTAAAGGAGCAATTTCACAATTTATTGAAAAATACTATTTGCATTTTAATTCAGCTACTGTTGTTGATGCGGCAAAAGAATATGAAAACCAATTAGCAAAAGGATCTAAAATGCTGGTTTCATTAGCAGGAGCTATGAGTACTGCAGAATTAGGTAAAATATTTGCAGAAATAATAAGACAAGATAAAGTTCAGATAATTTCTTGTACAGGAGCGAATCTTGAAGAAGATATTATGAATTTAGTAGCTCATTCTCATTATAAAAGAGTTCCAAATTATAGAGATTTAACTCCTCAAGATGAATGGGATTTATTGGAGAAAGGTTTAAATAGAGTTACAGATACATGTATTCCTGAAGAAGAGGCATTTAGACGTTTACAAGAGCATGTTTTTAAAATTTGGAAAGATGCTGAGAACAACGGAGAACGCTATTTCCCGCATGAGTTTATGTACAAATTGGTACTTTCAGGAGTATTAGATCAATACTATGAAATTGATCCAAAAAATAGTTGGATGATGGCTGCTGCAGAAGCTAATTTACCAATGGTTGTTCCAGGATGGGAAGATAGCACGATGGGAAATATTTTTGCTTCCTACGTATTAAAAGGAGAGTTAAAAGCAAGTACTATGAAATCAGGAATTGAATACATGACTTTCTTGGCAGATTGGTATACTCTAAATTCAAAAGAGGGTATTGGTTTCTTTCAAATTGGTGGAGGTATAGCAGGTGATTTTCCTATATGTGTAGTGCCAATGTTATATCAGGATATGGAACGTACAGACACACCATTTTGGAGTTATTTCTGTCAAATTTCTGATTCAACAACAAGTTATGGATCTTATTCAGGAGCTGTTCCTAACGAAAAAATAACATGGGGAAAATTGGATATAACTACTCCTAAATATATCATTGAATCAGATGCAACAATAGTTGCTCCATTAATTTTTGCATATTTATTAGACATGTAGATTATGAAAAGAGTAATTGTAGATTATAGTAAGTTAACCGAAGATATTTTAAATATGTTGGTTGAAAAATTTCCAAATGGTTATGGTTATAGAGATATAATAACCTTTAAAAATGCTAAGGACGAAACTGTTAGAGCTGTTGAAGTTCGTACTGAAGACACTATTTATCTGGTGAAAATTAGCTTAAAGCTCGAAGAGACAATGGAAGATTATGATGCTGATGAAGATAATTTTGATGATGTTTATGATGATGATTCCAATGATGATATGGAAGACATTCCAGATGAAAGTTCAGAGGATGATGATTTTTAATTGTTTTAAAATATAGTATTAAAAACATTTAAGTTGAAAATAAAAAAAATCGGAGTTTTATAGCTCCGATTTTTTTATTCATATATTTTGGAATATCTATACTCCCAAATTAAGCATCAATATTTGCATACTTTGCATTTTTCTCTATAAATGCTCTACGAGGTGGAACTTCATCTCCCATTAACATAGAGAAAACTCTATCTGCTTCTGTAAGATTATCAATAGTTACTTGGCGCAATGTTCTAAACTCAGGATTCATTGTTGTATCCCATAATTGATTAGCATTCATTTCCCCAAGACCTTTATAACGTTGAATGTTAACACCACCACCCATATTTAATGCAATTAAATCACGTTGGTCATCGTTCCAAGCATATTCTCTCTTTTGACCTTTTTTTACTAAATAAAGAGGAGGAGTAGCAATAAAAATGTGCCCGTTTTCAATTAATTCTTTCATATATCTAAAGAAGAAAGTTAAAATTAAGGTTGCAATGTGGCTACCATCAACATCGGCATCACACATAATTACAATTTTATTATAACGTAATTTAGCTAAGTTTAAAGCTCTTGGATCTTCTTCGGTTCCAATAGATACTCCCAAAGCAGTATACATATTTTTGATTTCTTCGTTCTCAAAAACCTTATGCTGCATGGCTTTTTCAACATTTAAAATTTTACCTCTTAATGGTAAAATTGCTTGAAAAGCTCTATCACGTCCTTGTTTTGCTGTACCACCAGCTGAATCTCCCTCAACTAAGAATATTTCACATTTTTCCGGATCAGTTTCCGAACAGTCACTCAATTTACCAGGTAAGCCTCCAATAGACATCACAGTTTTACGTTGCACCATTTCACGTGCTTTACGAGCGGCGTGACGTGCAGTTGCAGCTAAAATTACTTTTTGAACAATAGTTCTGGCGTCGTTCGGGTTTTCTTCTAAATAATTAGTTAGCATTTCAGAAACTGCTTGGCTAACTGCTGAGGTTACTTCTCGGTTTCCTAATTTTGTTTTAGTTTGACCTTCAAACTGTGGTTCAGCAACTTTTACTGAAATAATAGCTGTTAATCCTTCACGGAAATCATCACCAGCAATTTCAAATTTCAAATTTTTAAGCATTCCAGAATCATCAGCATACTTTTTTAAAGTAGCTGTTAATCCACGTCTAAAACCTGCTAAATGTGTACCTCCTTCGTGAGTGTTGATATTGTTAACATAAGAATGTAAGTTTTCAGAATAAGAAGTATTGTATACCATAGCTACTTCAACAGGAACGCCATTTTTCTCACCTTCCATTGAAATAATTCCTTGAATTAATTGTTCACGTGTGGCATCCAAATAGCGAATAAATTCAGGTAGACCTTCTTCACTATAAAAAGTTTCAACTGGAAAATTACCTTCTTCATCTGGATTTCTCTTATCTATTAAAGTAATGTTTAATCCTTTATTTAAATATGATAATTCACGTAATCTAGTTGCTAGTGTCTCGTAATTAAACTCTGTAGTTTGAGTAAAAATGGTTTCATCAGGTGAAAAAGTAACCATGGTTCCTTTTTCATTAGTTTCCCCAATTGGCTTTGCAGGATACATTGCTTTTCCACGTTCATACTCTTGCTCCCAAATTTTCCCATCGGAAGAGTAAACTGTGGCTCTTAAATGACCTGAAAGTGCGTTAACAACAGAAACACCAACCCCATGCAAACCTCCAGAAACTTTATAGGAATCTTTATCAAATTTACCACCTGCACCAATCTTAGTCATAACAACTTCTAGTGCAGAAACACCTTCTTTTTTATGAATTCCTACAGGAATACCACGTCCGTTATCTTTTACAGAAACAGAATTATCTTCGTTAATAATTACATCAATTTTATCACAATGGCCTGCCATTGCTTCATCAATAGAGTTATCAACTACTTCATATACTAAATGATGTAAACCTCTTACACCAACATCTCCTATATACATTGACGGACGCATACGAACATGCTCCATTCCTTCTAAAGCCTGAATACTATCGGCTGAATAATTATTCTTTTTTATTTCTTCGCTCATATTAAAATATATGTAATTTCTAAAAATTCACTAACACACAAATATAAGTAATCAAGGCTGTTTTAATACTCAATATAGAAAGTGCCAATTATGAAGTTATTAACAATTTTTAATTTCCCTAAAGTCTCTTAAAATGGCTAAAATGAGCTTTAAATCAAAAATCTGATAATATTTAATTACTATAATTATTGATACTATAAAAAAATGCTTTAAATCTCATTTATTGGAGTTTAAAAAGTGATACTTTTTTTAAAAAATGGTAAAAAAAAATCTTAAAGCTTAAGCGTATATTTATTTAAATATTATTTTTGCGGATGCAACATCAAGTACTTATTTTAGATTTCGGTTCGCAATACACGCAGTTGATTGCTCGAAGAGTTAGGGAGTTAAACATTTTTTGTGAAATTTTCCCTTACAACAGTAATAGTTTTGACATTAAAGATTACAAAGCAGTAATTCTTTCAGGAAGTCCATTTTCGGTTAGAGCGGAAGATGCACCACATCCAGATTTATCTGCTATAAAGGGAAAGCTACCACTTTTAGGTGTTTGTTATGGTGCACAATTTATGGCACATAATTTTGGTGGTAAAGTTGGAGGATCAAATACGCGAGAGTATGGTAGAGCAAATTTATCTTTTATTAAAAAAGATGACTTGTTTTTTGAAAATGTAAACGAAGGTAGCCAAGTTTGGATGAGCCATAGTGATACAATAATTGATTTGCCTAATACTTTTGAGTTGATTGGAAGTACGCATGATGTAAAAAATGCTGCTTTTAAAATTAAAGATGAAAAAACTTATGGAATTCAATTTCACCCTGAAGTTTATCATTCAAAAGACGGTTTAACAATTTTAAAAAACTTTTTAGTGAATATTGCAGGATTGCAACAAACCTGGACACCTGATTCTTTTGTTGAAACAACAGTTGCAGAATTAAAAGAAAAGTTAGGAGACGATAAGGTGGTACTAGGACTTTCAGGTGGTGTTGATTCTACAGTTGCTGCTACTTTAATTAGTAAAGCTATTGGAAAAAACCTATACTGTATTTTTGTAAATAACGGATTACTACGTAAAAATGAATTCGAAAATGTATTAGATCAATACAAGCACATGGGATTGAATGTAAAAGGCGTAGATGCTTCGGCACGTTTTTTGAAAGAACTAGCTGGAGAATCTGATCCTGAAGGGAAACGAAAGATTATTGGTCGTGTATTTATTGAAGTTTTTGATGATGAAGCACACGAAATTCAAGATGTTAGTTGGTTAGCACAAGGAACAATTTATCCGGATGTGATAGAATCGGTTTCGGCAACAGGTGGACCTTCAGCAACAATAAAATCGCACCATAATGTTGGTGGATTGCCAGATTTTATGAAATTGAAAATAGTGGAACCTTTAAATACATTGTTTAAAGATGAGGTTAGAAGAGTTGGAAGATCAATGGGAATAGATGATGAGTTGTTAGGTCGTCATCCTTTTCCTGGCCCAGGTTTGGGAATTAGAATTTTAGGTGATATTACAGCAGATAAAGTAAGAATGTTACAAGAAGTAGATCATATTTTTGTGCAAGGGCTAAAAGATGCAGGTTTGTACGACAGTGTTTGGCAAGCCGGAGCGATGTTGTTACCTGTAAATTCTGTAGGTGTAATGGGAGATGAAAGAACCTATGAAAAAGCGGTGGTTTTAAGAGCTGTTGAATCTACTGATGGAATGACAGCTGATTGGGTGAATTTACCATATGAGTTTTTACAAAAAACATCAAATAAAATAATAAATGGTGTAAAAGGGGTTAATAGAGTAGTTTACGATATTAGTTCTAAACCACCAGCAACCATAGAATGGGAATAAATTCCTGGCTATATTAAATTTCTTTTATGAAAAGCATTAAGTTTTTACTTACAATTTTACTAATGTGCACTATTACGTTGGTTGCACAACAAAAAAAATATGTTTCATACACCGTTCAAAGAGGTGAAAATATGAAAAGTATTGCAAAAGATTATAAAATATCTACAAGAGATTTGCTTAAATTAAATCCGGATATTGGAAGAAAACCTGAACCAAATACAGTAATTATTGTTCCAAATATAAACTATGGGAAAAGTGTTATTGAAGTTGTAGAAACTGATAATAGGATTTATGTGGTTCAACCGAAAGAAACACTATTTGGCATTTCAAAAAAGTTTAATATAACAATTGACGAATTAAAAAATGCAAATCCTGAATTAGAAAATGGATTAAAAATTGGGATGCATCTTATTATTCCAAATTCAATGGAGTTAAATGAAAATGATGTGGATAATTTTATAATGCATACAGTTGTAAAAGATGATACTGTTTATAATTTAACAAAGAAATTTGAAGTTTCACAAAATGATTTATTTGATTTAAATCCAAGTTTATCGGAAGGTCTTAAGTTAGGAATGATTTTAAAGATAAAACCAATTATTATTTCGGATAAAATAGAGGAAGAAGAGCTATCTGAAATAGGGTTATTTACTGAAAATTTAAACTTTGAGAAAACTATTAATGTGGCTATAATGTTACCGTACGAACTAAATAAATATGCAGATTCTATTCCTGAAAATGAGCTGTTAAGAGGGAATTCTATATTTAATATTGCAACTGATTTTCATATGGGAGCTTCAATGGCAATAGACTCTTTAAAAAGAAAAGGGGTAAAAATTAATGTTAGTTATTTTGACACACAAAATTCAAATTATAAGTTACAGACAATTGTTGATAGAAACGACTTTTCACATACTGATGTGGTAATTGGACCTCTTTTTTATAATAAAGCATATTGGTTATCCAAAAACATTAATGTACCAGTAATAGCCCCATTATACTCTAAAGATCAGGACGAATTGTCTTCTGGTAACTTAATAAAATCAGATTCTAATTCTCCTCATTTGTTAGAGGTAGAATTATTAAATTATATGGAAGATAATTATAATGGTGAAAATGTTATTATAATTAATGATGGGATTGAAGGGTCACAGAGTAAATTATGGCAAGCTGTTAATAAAATAAAAACTTTTGATTCAATTCAAAATGTTTCTGTAATTAAATCTGAAAAAGGATTTATTGATAATGCTAAATTTGCTGAAAAAATAAAAGAAGGTTCTAAAAACTGGATTTTGTTAATTAGCGATGAAATTGTTACAACGGCTGCAGCAGTGAATAATTTAAAGGTTTTTATTGAAGGTTATGATATCACTTTATTTTCTGTAGAAAAAGGAAGAAATTTTGATAGTATTGAAAATAGTTTCTTGGGTCAACTAAATTTTGTTTTTCCAACTACAGATTTTGTAAATATGGAAAATGAAAATGTGAAGAACTTCTATGATGATTTTAGATCTAAAAATTATTCTTATCCTTCAAAATATGCCATAAGAGGTTTTGATATTACTTATGATACCTTGGTAAGGTTGGCAAGCGAAGAAAGTTTAGAAGAAGGTTTAAAAGGCGGTAAATCCTCTAGAATTTCAGCAGCTTTTAATTATAATAAAAAGTTGTTTGGCAGTTTTGAGAACAATGGAGTATATATAGTTCAATACAATAAAGAGCTCAAACCTGTTATATTAAAATAGTAATAAAACTATAAAGCATAAAAAAAGCGCAACTTTAGTTGCGCTTTTTTTATGCTTTATTAAGACTTATATTTTTTTAAGCTGATCCTTCATCATTTTTATTTGATCAGTTAAAACACCTTGGGTATCTAATTTTTTAGCTTCATTAATTAACATTGTGGCTTCACGTTTACGTCTTTTAGACATTGCTATTCCACCTAATTGCAATTTAGCCATAGCAATATCATGCTTCATATTCAAACCTAAACTAATTGCCTTTTTAAAGAATTTTTCAGCTTGTGTAAGGTTGGTTTGAGAAATCATAATTCCTTGTAAAAAATTGTAATAACCTTCTTGTTTTTTAATTAAAGCTGTACTAGGGTTTTTAATATATGATAACCATTTACTAGCTTTTGTGAAATTTTGCTTTCTTAATTGAAGAAAAGCTAATAAAATAAACTCATTTTTAAAATAAAACAGGACAAAAATACCCGCCAATAATACTAATGAAATTCCATTCATTATGTTTCCATCAACAAATTGAAAAATTGACCAAACTAAAATGCCTCCTGCAATTACTAATTTTATATACTTATTAAACATTGATAAATTTTTTAATAGGTTGCAAAGTTACAGTTTTACAACGATTTTAATTATTTTTTAAAATGTTTTTTAAATTGAACAAATGCAGCAATTGAAAGTATAGAAACTATACCAACAGCATAATATACAAAAGTTGGTGTAATTGCTTTATCTCCACTAGCATAAGAATGCAATCCAGATAAATAGAAGTTTACTCCAAAATAAGTCATTAAAATTGAAGCGAAAGCTGCAATTGAAAAAACATTAAAAGTAAATCGACTTCTTAAACCTGGTACTAATCTTAAATGTAGTACAAATGCATAAATCATAATACTAATTAAAGCCCAAGTTTCTTTTGGATCCCATCCCCAGTAACGTCCCCAACTTTCATTTGCCCACTGTCCTCCTAAAAAGTTTCCTATAGTTAACATTATTAGACCGACTGTTAAAGACATTTCATTTATAATTGTTAACTCTTTAATCATTAAGCCAATTTTGGTTTTGTTTTTTGAAGATGTTAAAATCATTAGAATTAATGAAATTAAACCTAAAATCATACCTAATGCAAAAGGTCCATAACTAGCCACAATAATTGAAACGTGAATCATTAACCAGTATGAATTTAATACTGGTTGAAGGTTAGCAATTTCTGGATCCATCCAGTTCCAATGCGCAACCATTAAAATAAATGCAGTTAAAAACGCAGTTGCTGCAATGGTCATAGATGATTTTCTTCCAAAAATTAATCCGAATAACATAGTTGCCCAACCTACATAAATCATAGATTCATAAGCATTACTCCAAGGTGCGTTTCCACTCACAATCCAACGTGCAATTAAGCCTCCCGTATGCATTAAAAACAAACCAATAATAATGACAATACTTGCTTTAATTAAAAAGTTGATGGCTTTATTATTTTTAAAAATTTGAAAAATCACAAAGAAAAACATCAATGTTCCTATATACATATAATAGCTGTATATAGTTCTAAAAACATCATATTTATTATAGGCAATTTCTAAATCAATTTTATTTTTTGAAGGATAAACAGCGCTACCATATTTCTTTTGAAAATCAGTTATTCCATTTAATAGTTGATTAGCGGTTGTGAAGTCTTTAGTTGAAGTTGACTCAGATAATGTTTGAATGTAAACAGGTAAAAGTTGACGTACAAAAATAGAATCTTGACCTTTAAAATTAGCTTTATTTAATTCATTATGCGAAACCCATTTATTATTGCTATCGTTCGGAATTGGAAAAATTCTAAGGATATCTCCTGTAATGGCAGAATAAAATAAATTAACTCTTCTATCAACATTAATTACATCTTTTTCAAACTTACTTTTTATGTTAGTTTTTTGAGCCTCTTGTTGGTACTCAGAAATTTTATACATTCCCTTTTCGTCAAAAAAGTCTGCAAGTGTTGCATATTTTTGATCATGTGGAATACCAACAATATCTCTTAATTTTGTATTTCCTTTTTCAACATAAATAATTGGTATTTGAAACCACAACCTTGGATTTTGTTGAATAGATAAGAAAACTTGAGTAGCATTCATATCTTTGTAAGTATCATGTTTACTTACTTTACGTAATAATTCTGAAGCATACGTATGAATAGGTTTCATTCTACCACCTGCATCCTGAATTATTAGTTTACTAAACAATTCGGAATGAGAAATATTAATCTGATTAGCTACTAATGCAGAATCTATTTGCTTTTCAGATAATGTATGATTGTGTTGTTGAGTAAAGCCCACACTCGAAATTAAAAATAAGGCTAAAACCGTTAAAGTAGATTTCTTTTTTCTTATTTTTTGAAGGCCTTTTCTAAGGAAATCAAATCTAGTATTTTTCATAAATAGAATTAAAATTAAGCCAGCATACAACAAGAAATAACCTATATACGTTATAGTTGAACCCCAAAAATCGTAATTTACGGAGAGGTGAGATTCTTCATATTCAGAAGTTATACTATAACTTGATTGGAAAAATTTATATCCTTTAAAATTTAGAATGTGATTCATAAAAATTCTAAAATCAAAAGTTTCACTTGGGTCAATAACAGTTACTTCACTCGCATAAGACATTGCACTTTCGGAACCAGGGTATTTATCTAATTGAAAATCATTTAATTTTATACTAAATGGTAGTTGCATTTGCATAGCACCATAACTCATTCTAAAATTTAAATTGCCAACAGAAAATTGTGTTGGTGGTTGAATTGCAAATTTTCCACCGTTAAGTTTTATATGTTTAGTTTCACCATTTGTTGTAACATCAAACTCTAATTGCGCTAAAGAATTTTGATCTTTATCACCAGGAACCGCTTTATATTCCCCTTTAACTGGTCCTTTTGGAACAACAAATTTTAACCCTGCAACTGAATATATAGCTAAAAGTGAAAAGTCTTGTAAAGAATCTTTTGCTATAGTACCTTCAAAATTATCTGCCATCCTAAAAAATTCACCTTCAACAGCAGATTTAATTTTTAAATCACCATCTACAGAATTAAAATCAATTACATTTTTAGCAGGTGAATCAAATCCAATTAAAACACCATGAACCACTTCCGATGAACCTTGCTTAATGTAATGGTTGTGTCTTCCACCTCCACCTGACTCAACTATAAGTAAATAATTATCTCCTGTTTCACCTTCTTCAAAAACATTTGAAGCATTTGGAATATAATCAGTTAATTTAACAGAAACATCAGTTCCTTTAAAATCTGTATTATAGCTATAGTTGTTACTGCCTAAAGCAGATAATAAAATTGGATGATGAACAGGTGTTTTTTGCTCGTTCCCATCATTAATAATGATACTTATATAATTCTTTTCAGAAAGAAAATTATTACTTACAGCACCTTCTTTAATTGGCATTATTCCTTCATAACTAATATATCTGGTAATTCCGGCACCAATTATTATTAAAAGGAAAGCTAGGTGAAATGCAAGTACAACTAGTTTTTCTTTTCTATATAACTTGTATTTTATAATATTTCCAAAAAAGTTTACCGCAAGCAAAATCATGATTGCTTCAAACCACCAAGCATTGTAAACTAAAGCTTTTGCAGTTTCAGTACCATAATCGTTCTCTATAAAAGTTGCAACACCCATAGAAATAGCAAAAAATAGAAACAAAATAGCCATTAATCTGGTTGAGTAAATAAGTGAAAGAAATTTGTTCATTTCAGTGGTTTTATTATTAAAAAAAATGTTAAGCAAAAATAATGATAAATGTCATATAGTCGTGTTATAATCCATTTATTAATTCAATTAAAATTGCAAACACAAAGATAAGTGTAACTTTAATTACAATTAATGACTATTGTCATTAAATTAACTTCAAATATTTTGAATTTTTGATTATTAAAATTGAAAAATTCGTAATTTTGTTGATATAACTATTTTAATGCAAGTTTTTATCTTTTATAATATTTATTTAAACATAAAGCGTCCTGAATGCTTTATTATGTAGTTCCTTTTCAAAAGTAGATATTTTAACAAACCTTATTTTTTTAAATTAAAACAAATTATTATGGAGTTACCATATGCCGAACCATATAAAATTAAAATGGTTGAATCAATTAAGCGTTCAACAAAAGAGAATCGTTTAAAATGGATAAAAAAAGCACATTACAATTTATTCAATTTGTCATCCGATAATGTATTTATTGATTTGTTAACAGATTCTGGAACAGGAGCTATGAGCGACCAACAATGGGCAGAAATGATGGTTGGCGATGAGAGTTATGCAGGTTCTTTATCATTTAAAAAATTAAAAAAAACAGTTAAAAAAATTACTGGATTTAAATACTTTTTACCTACACATCAGGGTAGAGCTGCGGAAAATGTATTGTTTTCAGCAATTTTAAAAGAAGGTGATATTGTTCCTGGAAATTCACATTTTGATACCACAAAAGGACATATTGAATTTAGAAAAGCAACTGCGATTGATTGTACTATTGATGAAGCTTTTGATACATCTATAATTCATCCATTTAAAGGGAATATTGATTTAAAAAAGCTGGAAACGGTTTTTAAAAAATACCCAAAAGAGAAAATTCCGTTTGTTATTTTAACCATTACTTGTAATAGTGCCGGAGGTCAGCCAGTTTCTGTGAAAAATACAAAAGAAGTTTCAACACTTTGCAAGAAATATGGGATTCCACTTTATTTTGATGCAGCACGCTTTTCTGAAAATGCCTATTTTATTAAAAAAAGAGAAGTCGGGTTTGAGAATAAAACTATTAAAGAAATTGTAAAAGAAGTTTTTTCTTATGGTGATGGAATGACAATGAGTGCTAAAAAAGACGGTCTTGTGAATATGGGTGGTTTTATTGCATTAAATAATGAGGACGTTTTTAAAAAAGCTACTGTTTTTAATATAATGTTTGAAGGTTTTATTACTTATGGAGGAATGAATGGACGCGATATGGGTGCCTTAGCTGTTGGTTTAAATGAATCTACCGAATTTAATTATTTGGAAAGTAGAGTAGAGCAAGTTGCTTATTTAGGTCAAAAGTTAGTTGATTTTGGTGTTCCTGTTCAGCAACCATTTGGTGGACATGCAATTTTTTTGGATGCCAATAAATTTGTACCCACCATACCAAGAGAAGAATACAGAGCACAAGCTTTGGCCATTGAACTTTATATTGTGGGTGGAATTAGAGGTGTTGAAATAGGTACCGTTTTAGCTGATAGAGATCCAATAACCAGAGAAAACAGATACCCCGAATTAGAATTAGTACGTTTAGCAATTCCAAGACGAACTTATACGAATAACCATATGGATTTTATAGCTGCTTCGTTAAAAAATATCTATGATTCAAGAAATGAGGCTAAATCAGGTTATAATATAGTTGATGAAGCACCCATTATGAGACACTTTACAGTTAAATTCGAAAAAATATAATACTTTATACTCTTTTTTTATTAATTTCACCGAAAATGAAATTGAAAAATTATTTATTATGATGTTATCTCGCGCAAGTAAGTACGCAATTTTGTCCACCCTATTCTTGGCAGAACATGCAAATGAAAATAAAAAAATTAGCGTAAAGGTAATTGCTGAAAGTATAGATGTTCCTAGTCCGTTTTTAGCAAAATTATTTCAACAATTGGTTAAAGGAAAAATTATTTCTTCAACCAAAGGTCCAAATGGTGGTTTTTATTTGACTAAAAAAAATCAGAAGAAAAATGTACTTGATATAATTGAAAATATTGATGGATTAAATAGGTTAAATGAATGCTTTTTAGGATTATCGGAATGTGATGGGTCAAATCCATGTCCTGTGCATTTTATTGTAGAACCCTTTAAGAATAGTATTCTTGGAAAATTTCGTGATAAAAATATAATGGAGTTTTCTAATGAAATTGTTTCAAAAGGAAGAAAATTGACAATAAAAGATATTTCACCAGAAATTAATCCTCAAATTAAATAATAAAAAACTGATTTTTGTCATAAAAATAAATAATTAAAGCTATACATTTGTATTAATAAGATAAAAAGGTCTTAAAATATTTATAATGATAATTAACCAATTAAACTCGTAAAACATGTTATCTAAAAAACAGGCAAGAGCTTTCTTTTTAGGAGGAACACTAGTAACCTTTCTAATTTTTATAGGACTTACGGTGTACTCGTTATCTGAAAGTACGGATCAAACAAACCGCGAAAACCTTACTGCAGAGGTGGTAAGAGGTAAAGAAATTTGGGAATCTAATAATTGTATGGGATGTCATACTATATTAGGTGAAGGCGCATATTATGCTCCAGAATTAACTAAAGTTATTGATCGATTAAATGTGAAATACAATGATAATGGAGAAGAAATTATCAAAGGTATTTTAATGTCAAAAGCACCTTGGCAACCAAATGGAAGAAAAATGGTGGCTTATGGGATGTCTGAACAAGAAGCTTTAGATGTAATTGCTTTTTTTAAATGGATTGGCGAAATTGATTTAAATGGATTTGATAGAATAGTATCTCCATTGGCAAAAGATAAAATTAACAACTAAACTAAGAATTATGAAATATAAATCTCAAAAGGTAGCATATTGGTTTTTTGCCCTTTCAATGCTATTATTAGTCTTACAAATTACCTATGGTTTTATCATGGGATTCGCCCGCATAGGGTTTGATAACTTACACGATTTTATTCCTTTTAATACAGCTAGGGCCGTACACACTAATTTATTGGTAGTTTGGTTGTTATCAGGTTTTATGGGAGCTGCTTATTATATTATACCTGAAGAGGCTCAAAAAGAATTAATTAATGTGAAATTAGCTTATGTTCAATTAATTAGTTTGGCAGTTGTTG
>Ga0102815_10000644_pt1 | contig 22903 bp, 20 predicted proteins | sample ColrivemetaGS759_FD_79113 | JGI IMG/M metagenome (GOLD analysis project Ga0102815, IMG submission 79113) | Estuarine microbial communities from the Columbia River estuary - Ebb tide ETM metaG S.759 | ecosystem: Environmental > Aquatic > Marine > Intertidal zone > Estuary | place: USA: Columbia... | reverse complement strand
AGGTGCAGCGGTTACACATAGAACTCCTAAAACTTACTGGGAAGGTGGCGCCTATAGACTGAGTACGCGTTCTCATTCAGTAGTAAATAGAAAAAAATTCTTAGATACTGATGATATTTCTGGGGTTGATAATGTTTTTGGGTATACTTTTGAAGTAGCTGGTAAATATAAAGGTTTAATGTTTCAAGGAGAATATAAGGAGCACAATGTAAACATGATAGAAGGAATTGACGCTTCTTTTAAAGGATATTATGCACAAGCTGCTTATTTGTTGAAAGGTGGTAACCATAATTATAATAAAAATGAAGCAGAGTTCACAAGAATTACTCCTGGTTCAGATAAAGGGGATATTGAACTAGCTTTACGTTATGATTTTATTGATTTAAATGATTTTGATGCTGCAATTTATGGTGGATCAGCCGAGGGATATACAGCAGGATTAAACTTTTATGTAAATCCAAACATTAAATTTATGGCAAACTACACTTACCACAACCATGACCGTTTTGCAAATGGAAAAGGAAAATTGTATGTGGGGTATGATAGCAGCGGTAACTTAACAAAAGATTGGTCTGAAGTAATGGCCCCTGAAGGTGAAGCAGGTGACGATTACGGTCAGTTTTCAATAAGACTTGAAGTTAATTTTTAATAATGATATCTAAAAAATAAAACAATGAAAAATTTAAAATATATATTTCTAACTATAATTATGTTATCTGCTGCCTATAGTTGTGTAGAGGATGAGGTAATGACAAAAGAAGGGCCTGTTGTAGAAGGCAGCGTATTGAAATTAAACGAAGTAATGTCCAAAGACGTAAATGATGCCCCAGATTGGATTGAGGTTTATAATAGTGGAACTAAAGATATGGATATCTCAGGTTACATATTAAATGATAAAGCAACAGCAGCAGGTGGGTTTACAATACCTTCGGGGACAACTATTAAAGCAGGAGGTTTTTATCTTGTTAATGATAGTGAATCAGGTGAATCTATAAGTTCTGGTGGAGAAGATGTTAGTTTAGCATCACCAGACGGAACAATTATAGATCATACTGTAACACCAGATATGAGCAGTAATGTTGGACTTACTTGGGCAAGAGAGATTGATGGTGATGGAGCATGGAAAGTAAGTTCTCCAACTCCAAATTCTTCAAATGGATCTGTGGCAAACACAGCACCAATTTTATCGGCAAATCCTTTAACTGAATCTACTAATGTTTATGCAGTTTCCGCTTCAGATGCTGATGGTATTTCTTCAGTAAAATTAATTTTTATGCCTGGAGAAAATGTACAATCTATAGATATGGCATTGGTAGATGGCGAATATAAAACATCGGTTCCAAAAGCAAAAGTAGGAGACGTTGTGAAATATTATGTTGTTGCAACAGACAATACAGGTTTAAAATCATATTATCCTACTAATGGAAGCAATGCACCTGATGAATATACAGTTGTTGGCGGAATTAGTAATTTAGAAATTGTTGGAGAGATAGATGGGTATAGAGGTGATGTTACTTTTACTGCAATGGCAATGTATCCTGAACAAGTTGATGAAATTAGATTATATTATTTACTGCCAGGTGAACAACAAGATGAAGCTAATGGTTTTGATGATAAAACTAAAGTAGTATTAGAGCAAAATGGTGAAATTTTTACAGGAGTTATCCCTGCTTTAAATAGTGAAGGCAATGTTCGTTATTATATTAGAGTAGAGTATTTAGATGGAACAAAAACTTATTATCCTATTGAAAATGGTGGTGATTTTAATCACGATTTAGGTACAACTTGGCCAAGCTATACCGTTGAGGCAATTACTTATAATGATGTTGTAAATACTACTGTTACTTCAACAGAAGGACCTTTAACTAGTTTAACGTTTCCAACTAACCCAATTCCTGGATCAGATATCAATCTTGTTTTGGCGTATGCAAGTACTGAAGAAATAGTAGAAGCTAGAGTTTATTTTGCAGTTGGTGACGCACCAGTTTATGTAAAAGCAAATAAAGTATCGGGTGAAGATGATGCATCTTTTACACAAACAGGAGTAACTATTAATTTAAAAGATATTGTTACAGATGGTGATGCTTTATCATTAAGTGAAACAGGTGCAAAAGTTTCATTTTATGTGCGCATAGCAACTGATACAGCAGAATATTATTATTCAAATACTGGAGCTATGTCTATAGATGATACTCCTGGAGGAGGTTCTGTTGATGAGTCTGATGCTTTTAAAGCAGATCCAACACTTTGGAATGTTTATAACGTTCAATAATTAATAAAACCAGCTTGTGTAAGTGCACAAGCTGGTACTTTTAAAATGCTACATTTAAGTAAAATAATAAGTTTTACCATAGTTTTTATGGCCTTTTTTCTAGCTTGTAATAAGAGCGAGGATGTTGTTCGTGAAACTAAAAATGAACTTGAATTAATTTCAAGCATTAAAATTAATGTTTCAGAAGCTTCAGGATTGGCAATTAATACTTCAGGTTCGACTTTATATACAGTTAGTGATAATACCAATAATATTTATGAATTATCAATTAACGGAACTGTATTGAAAGAATATATTTATGATGGTGATGACGTTGAGGGGATTTCTACGGTTTCAGCTGATAAAGTGTTATTTGTTGAGGAGAGGAATAAAGAAGTTGTTGAATACGATTTAAAATCAAAAAATTATATAAAACACAAAGTAATTTATAGTAATAACAGTGCTAATAGTGGTCTTGAAGGAATCGCTTTTAATTCAAATGATAATACTACATTTATTCTAAATGAAAAAAGTCCAGGAGTATTAATGCGTTTAAGAAGTGATTTTTCTATAATAGAATCGTATGATTTGAATTTTGCATCAGATTATTCAGGAATTTTTCATGACAAAGATTCAAATATTTTATGGATTGTAAGCGATGAAAGTAAAACAGTAAATAAATGTAGTTTAAAAGGAACACTAATAAAAAGTTATGCAATTGATGTGATTAAAGCTGAAGGAATAGCGGTAACAAATAATGCAATTTATATAGTGAGTGATTCAAATTCTACACTGTTTAAATTTAAAAAACCAATTGAATAAAAGACCAACTAAAAAATTTAAAAAAATAATTATGACAAAACCAGCAATGCAAATAGGAGAAATCTCTAAACCACGTTTCGAGTTTAGAACGTTCGGTCAAGACTTTGACATACCAGCAAAATATATGGCTCGCTTATCAGTTCCAATTCCTGAAAAAGTTTGGGAAAGAACTTCTGAAGAGATTTATATCTTATCTAAAACGAACGATATTAACAATACTAAAATTAGAGATGGTAAAATGGATATTAAAACTTTTGTACAAACCGTTGATGGTTTGGAACAGTGGAATCCATTAATGAAAGGGGAATTTCCAATTTCAAAAAAAGTATTGGAAAATGATGTGTTCCCGGCTTTTCAGGTTAAAATGCCAGCGCTAAAAAAAGCAACCTATACGTTAAAAGAATTTTTAGCAATTATAGAAGCTCATTCTGATTTACAAGGAGTTCGTGTACAAAAACAACGTTTTGGTTATATGGTAAATGATACTTTATGCGAAGTAGGAAATGTATTAATAAACGGAGCAAAAATTGTAACTATAAACTCAGAATCTACAGAGTTAGACGATATTAAAAAAACAATTGTAGCTTGTAAATTGAAAGGTATTGAGAATATTAATTATTTACAAGCAATAAAACGAGTTATAGGCTGGATAAATAAACCATTAGCAAATTAATTATGGCACAAGAAATAGAAAGAAAATTTTTAGTAAAAAACGATGACTTTAAAAAGGAATCTTTTCTAAATACTAAAATAGTTCAGGGTTTTTTATCAACTGTACCTGAAAGAACAGTTAGAATTAGAATAAAAGGAGATCAAGGTTTTATTACCGTTAAAGGAATTGGAAATGAATCTGGAACTTCTCGCTATGAGTGGGAAAGAGAAATCTCAGTTGAAGAAGCAACGGATTTATTAAAAATTAGTGAGCCAGGAGTAATTGATAAAACTCGTTATAATGTAAAATCGGGAGGACATACGTTTGAAGTTGATGAATTTTATGGTGAAAATGATGGATTAACGGTAGCTGAAGTTGAATTGGATTCTGAAGATGAAAATTTTGTAAAACCATCTTGGCTTGGTGAAGAGGTTACTGGGGAAGTAAAATATTACAATTCAATGTTAATGAAAAATCCATACAAGAACTGGTAATAATCTTTAGGGAATTAATAGAGTAGAAAATTAAAAAAATAGATAAATGAGTGCACTGTTACAAAGCGGATTTGATGTATTAGATATGAAAAACTATCGCATGGAGAAACTTCCAAAGAGAGAGAAATCTAAATTTGAAAGAGTTTTAATGCGAATTGGAGGGCCGTTATCAATTATCTCCTTTGTACTCATTTTATTTGTTTTAAAAATTCCTTTTTTAGATAATTTAGACACAACTTCTTTAAGTGCAAGTGCCAAAAGTAATTTTGAAAATATAGGTTTACAAAATTTTATTTTTTCTAATAAAGCTATGTTAGCCATTTTTGTAGCTTCATTAATTTTATGGATTACTGAAGCAATTCCAAATTATTTAACCTCTCTAATTTTAATTATTGCTTTGGTATTAACAAAAGTGCTACCTGAGCAGGAGGCTTATGCGCAACTTGGCCATAAAGTAATGTGGTTAAATATTATGTCGTTTATTTTGGCAAGCATGTTAGTTGCAACAGGTGTTGCAAAAAGGTTTGCACTTTGGTTTATTATTAAATTTGGGAAAAGTGCTTCATCTGTTATTTTAAGTTTTATGATTATTAATGTTGTATTGTCCTTATTTATTTCTGCAACTACTGCAAAAGCAGCAATTTTGTTGCCAGTTTTTATGGTAGTAGCAGCAATTTATGGGGCGTCAAATGGAAATAAAAATAATGTAGGGCGTAATGTTTTGCTCCAAAATTTATTTCAAAATAATATGGGCGCAAGTTCATTTTTAACAGGTTCTGGAGCTAATTTATTAGCAGCATCATTAATAGCTGGAGCAATAGGTACTGATATATTTTTTTCTGAATGGATGGTGGCTTCATTTCCTATTGCAATGGCATTGATGATAATTGGTTGGATTATTGGTGTTAAAATTATTTTCCCTATAAAAAAAGAAGATCGTAAGCCAACTATTCCAGGTGGAATGGAGAGTCTTAAAAAAGACTTAAAAGATCTTGGAAAGGTGTCATTTAATGAAGTGAAATCGATTGTAATTTTTGCAAGTATTCTTGCTTTATGGGTAACAGATAAATGGCACGGTGTTAGTCCAACAGCTGTTGCATTTTTAGGAGCAATTGTAGCATTAATGCCTAAAATTGGTATTGTAAAATGGAACGATGTAGATATTCCTTGGCACTTACTTTTATTTTCAGCGGGAGCTTATACTTTAGGCGCTGGTTTTAAGGTGACTGACCTTCCTTCAATTTCTGTAAATGCTTCATTTGACTCACTTGGTTTTGGGGTAGACACGCCTTTTTGGGTGCTGTATGTTGTACTCACAGCAGCAATGGTTTTTAGCGCTTTGTTTATGCAATCAAAAACTATGCGAGCAATGATTTTTATTCCAATAGCGATAGGAATAGCAACTCGGTTTGATTTTCCAATTATGAGTTTGGCATTTCCGGTTGCATTATTAATTGAACATGTATATGTTTTACCATTTAACAGTAAACCGGCATTACTTTTATATTCTACTGATATGTATAGCATGACCGATGCTTTTAAATATGGTATTACTATGCAAATAATTGCCTGGATTGTATCCATTTTAATGGCAATGACTTATTTTAAATGGTTGGATATTACTCCAAATGGTTTATTTTAGTTGAAAGTTAGCAGTTGACGGTTAGCAGTTGACAGAAATAGATACCAAATTTCATATATTTCATAACCTACAACTCTTAACTGTGATAACCTATAACACAGACCAATGATACAGGATAATGTAAAAATTCACGATAATTTTTCTTTAGAAATAAAATCGATTTATGAAAACGTCTCGGAAAAGAAAAAAACAACTTATAACACACTTACCTATCTTTTTACACCAAACGGTTTAAATATTAACAATCAAACATATCCTAAATCAAAATTTTATAACGATGTCAAGGTCTATATTAGGTACAATGCTTCAGAGTATACTTTAGATGAAATTCTTAGCTTAAAAACGGGGCCATTATATCAATTAATTAAAATTGTTAAGAAAATATCTGTTAAAAAGAATTTCAAAAAAAATAAGTTAGAGTTTGAGTCTAGAGTTAAAATGTTAGGTGCTATTTTAAATAATACGCTAAAAATTGCGACTCCATTTTTAAAAGAAAAAGGAACATCTAATGCTGCCATTTCAATAGAATTCTTTACAAAACTTAAGAATGTTTTAGATAATTATAGAAACATTGTAGCTACAATTGAAGAATTAAAAATTGATGAAGAAATAAAAAATACTATTAAGTACGGAGATGAATATATTAGTAATATTACTAATTACTATCTTATTGTACTGTTAGAACATTATAAAATTAATAGTGTTGAGAATGAAATATTAAAAGAAAACATTTCATTTATTAAAGAAGAACAAGCATATCGTAAAACAAAAAATTACGATATTATTAATGACGAAGATTATTTTGATGAAGCGCTGTTGCACAAACGAAGTCAGTTAAAAAAGTTTATAGAAGGTGTACTTTTTTTAGATAGAGATATTAGAAAAGATGGGGCCTTTTTTGAACAATCTGTTTTTGCAATTGCAGCGGGTTTGGCAATGGTGTTCTCAACTGGAATTGCGTTTTATTATCAACAAGTATATGGAAATTTTACTTTGCCATTTTTTATAGCATTGGTAGTTGGGTATATGCTTAAAGATAGAATTAAAGCTTCAATAGGCTTATTATTTGTAAGTAAGGCAAGCTCATTTTTTTACGATTTTAAAATAAAAATTAAAGATTCTGGAAATAATTTAATAGGTATAATTAAAGAAAACTTTACGTTCGTTCCGTTTAATTCATTAGGGCCTAAGGTTAAAAAGCATCGTTTGAAAAATAAATTTGTAGATGCCGATTATAATTTTTTAGGAGAACAAATTATTCAATACAAAAAGAAAATTGTTATATACCCAAAAAAGTTTGGTGAAGAAATATCAGACAATAGACTTAATAGCATTGTTGATATAACTCGTATAAATCTGTATCGTTTTACTACTCAAATGGATGATCCCAAAAAAGAATATTCATTATTAAAAAAAGGAAAAATTATTAACAGAGTTGGTAATAAAATTTACCATATAAATCTTATTCAAAAATTATATTCTGAAAAAGGAGTAGCGTTTAAGCGTTACCTTGTAATAATGAATAGAAAAGGTATTAAACGCATTGAAAAAGTGGAATTAGACCATTGAGTCTAAAACTATTTCTGTCTAAAATAAATTACAATAGGTACGCCACTAAAGTCATATAGTTCACGTAATTTATTTTCTACAAATCGTTTATAAGGTTCTCTAATATATTGAGGTAAGTTACAGAAAAACACAAACTGAGGAGTAGGAGTTGGTAACTGCATACAATACTTAATTTTTACAAATTTACCTTTATATGCTGGTGGAGAATGTTGTTTCACAATTTCCAACATAGTTTCATTTAATTTACTTGTTGGAATTCGTTTTTTTCTATTCTCAAAAACTTCAACAGCGGTTTCTATAGCTTTAAAAATACGTTGTTTTGTTAGCGTACTAATAAATATAATAGGAACATCTGTAAAAGGGGCAATTTCTCTTCTAACCTGAGCTTCAAAATCTCGCATTGTATTAGTCTCCTTTTCAATAAGATCCCATTTGTTTACTAAAATTATAATTCCTTTTTTATTTTTTTCAGCTAACCAAAAAATATTTTCATCCTGACCTTCAAACCCACGTGTAGCATCTAAAACTAAAATGGCAACATCACAATGTTCAATAGCTCTTACAGCTCTCATAACTGTATAAAACTCTAAATCTTCTTTTACTTTAGATTTTTTTCTAATTCCAGCAGTATCTACAAGATTAAAATCAAATCCAAAACGGTTGTATTTTGTATCGATGGAATCTCGTGTGGTTCCGGCAATATCGGTTACTACAAACCTATTTTCACCAATTAGAGCATTAATAAATGATGATTTTCCTGCATTTGGTCTTCCAACTACGGCAAATCTTGGTAACTCATCTTTTTCTTCGGGAGCATCTTCCAGTTTTTCAGCCAAAGCATCTAATAATTCACCAGTTCCACTTCCATTTATTGACGAAATAGTAAAATATTCGCCTAGCCCAAGATTGTAAAATTCAACCGCGTCGGCTTCTCTCATAGAATTGTCAACTTTATTAACTGCCATTAATATTGGTTTTTTTATTTTACGCAAAAGTTTGGCAACTTCAGAATCCATTGGTGTAATTCCTTGCTCAACATCTACCACAAAAATAATAATATCTGCTTCTTCTATAGCTAATTGAACTTGTTTCCTAATTTCTTCTTCAAAAATATCATCAGAACCAACAGCATATCCACCAGTATCAATCACAGAAAATTCCTTACCATTCCAATCACTTTTACCGTAATGTCTATCACGTGTAACTCCACTCACGGAATCAACAATCGCTTCTCTGCGTTGCACTAAACGGTTAAATAAAGTTGATTTTCCAACATTTGGTCTTCCTACTATGGCTACAATATTGCTCATAAAATTCGTCTTGAAAATTTTTGCAAAAGTAAGCAATTTAAAATTGAATTTTGAAGTATTATTAATTCTAAATTAGACATTTGATTAAAATTAGTATATTTCAAAACTCAACCAATTAACTTGTATGGAAGAACATAAAAATAGTGATATTCATTTACGTCCTCGGTTTAAAATGGATTTTGATGAAAGTCAGGACTGTTTAATTTCAAAATTTAAAGATAATTTAAAGGATGGAGATTGTAAATACTGCAGTAAAATTGTTGATGGACATATAATTATAGATGTGCCAGTTGAGGAAAATCATTTTTGGTCTCCACAATTAAATATTGAAATAGAAAAGATTGATTCTGAAAAAACAATTGTAAAAGGTTTGTTTGGACCAAAACCACAGGTATGGACGTTATTTATGTTTTTTCATTTTGCGGTGGCAGTTGCTTTTATTGGTTTTTCAGTTATGACATATGTACAATGGACATTAAAATCGGATTATACATTTCCTTTAATTATGGTAATTGCGCTGCCGGTTTTATGGATTATTATGTATTTATTAGGTAGTATTGGTAAAAGGAAAGGACATAAACAAATGAATGAACTTCATGAGTTTATGATGAAAACTTTGGAAAAGCAGGGTTGATTTACGAAATTAATTTTCAAATAATCCGATGGTGCCTCCAACCCAATCTTTATCTTTATTAAATTTAACACCTATCATTTCTCCTCTACTTAACCGAACTAAATTGTTCACTAGAATAGGGGATTCGTCACCTTTTTTCCAAACCGCAAGAATTCTTACTTCTGCTTTAACTTTACCATCAAAAGACTCAACAATGGGAATGTAATTAACTTTTTTCTGCAGAATGTATAAATCTTTTTCTTTTACAGCCTTTATATCTTCTGGTTTAACATGAAAAATAACACCACTTCCTGAAAATGAAAACAATGGTTTTAAAACATAATTTTCTAAATCTTTTGGAATTTCTTTTAATTCACTTAAAAGTGTGGTTTCAATAAAATAGTCTCCTTTTAAATATGGTAAAATAAACTTACTAATTCTAAAAAACCAGTTTGGGTGCCCAGCCCATTCAACATCAATATCTGAAGAAAAGTCAAAATTCAATTTTAAATCAGTACGTAAATCTAGTTCATCAAAAATTACACGATTGTAAATTCTTTTTACTTCTACTTTTTTGTTATTCTGGTTGGTATAATAAAGTTTTTTTCCAACTTGAAATAGCTCTGTTACACAAATAATAGGAATTCCTATGTCCTTATTACAGTAATAAAAATCTATTTTAGTATTTTGTTTTTCAGGCTCAATTTCTAATAAAATTACATTTTCTTTCGGTAAATTATAACAAATTACTTCTTCAATTAAGAGGTTATATTCTTCTTGGTTTAATCCATTTAAAAAAGGAGTTAATTCCGAAATAAACGGATATTCATTTTTAAATTTATTGAATAAATTTGGTTGGAAATTAAATAATGAAGGAAAGCCTTGAACTTCAATCAATTTTGGAATTATTTTACCATTCTCTTCGCAAATACCAAAATCAATTGCTAAAAAAGTGGTGTGTTCATCTTCATTAGGTACTTTTCTATTAAGTTCTAATGCTTTGTTTGTAATTTGTTTGAAGTCTTCTTTTTTAATAAAATCAATAACTTGTTGGCATCCTTCAAGTAATTGAGATTTTAAATCCTTTGAAATAAAAAACGGAGACTCAGCAATTCTAAATGTTGGTTTGTAATCAAAATCGTTGCTAATTGCTTCAATTACATTGGTGTATTTTTCACTAGAAAATTGTGCATTGTATAGCTTTCGATATTTCTGATTCATAAAAATTTAGTTAAATAGAATTTTTTTTTGCTTATAAATTTCATTTATGGCAGCTGTAAGAAAATTGGGAATTAAAACATCATTGGTTTTATAAATTTTATCTTCTTCAACTAGGAATTCGAGCATTTTTAAATATTTTGCTTTTCCTTTCATTTTAATAATTTTGCCTCTTACTTCTTTATTTTTTAAATGGAATAAAAAACTTAATGGATCCGCTTCAGGATGAAACTGAACACCTACCATTTCATCAGAAAATCGAATTGCCATTATTGCGCGTTCATATTGCACATGGTCTCTAATTTTTTCTAATGAAATTATTTTAGCCCCTATTTCATTAAATGCTTTTTTTCTTGGTTGTACCACTTGAAAATCTCTACTGTCTATTGCAAAATAAGGATTCTCTAAATTTTCTAAAAGAGGATCATTTATACCTTCATTAACTTTATGTATAGACATTACTCCAAAAGAAGTTGCTTTACGTTTTGTAATTTTTGCTAAATTAAAATGGATACAAGCCATTTGAAATGAATGGCAAATGAAAAAGACATATTTTTTAACTTTTTTTTCTTTATTCCAATTCCATAAATTATCAAGTAGTTCAAAGTATTGTTTATCCCAAATTCCATCACCTTCCAATGGATTTCCTGGGCCACCTGTACTAATAAAAATATCAAATTTAGCTATTTCAGGAAATTCACAAGCTCCTCTAACATCAAATACTTTAAAAGAACACAATTGGTTAAATCTATTTACAATATCAATAATACAACGCATCCCTTGGTTAGGTTCACCATTGTACATATCTAATATTGCAATTTTAATTTTATGTTTCATATTATGAAGATGATAATTTTTGGCTGCAAATATATAATATTCTAATAAGGTAGTTTAATTTAAATTCCTTTTGTGAATTCACCAGTTATAAAGTCAACTACTTTAGTTAAATCGTTTGTTTTTTCAAAAACATCTAATTGTTTGGCTGCTCCCGTTCCATTTTTTAAAATATTATAAACAAAATTCACTTCTTCTCTACTGCCAAGTTCGTCAACAACATCATCAATAAAATCTAACAATTCTATAATTAAATCATGAGATGAAACTTCCTTTTTTAAACCAAAGTCGATCATTTTTCCTTGAACTCCGTAACGCGAGGCTCTAAATTTATTCTCTTTAATTAATGCCAATCTATAAATATTAAAGCTAGTGTTTGCTTTATTTAACTTGTATAATTTGGCTACAATTGCTTGTATAATAGCAACAATACAAATTGTTTCATCAACAGTTAAGCTCATATCACATATACGAAACTCAATAGTTTTGTAAATTGGATGTAATCTTAAATCCCACCAGATTTTTTTCGGATTATCAATGCAATTTGTTGAGACTAAAGTTTCTAAAAAATTATCATAAGATTGAACCGAATCAAAATATTCAGGCAAACCGGTTCGTGGAAATTTATCAAAAATCTTTGTTCTAAACGATTTATAACCTGTGTTTCTCCCTTCCCAAAATGGCGAATTTGTTGATAAAGCAAAGATGTGAGGTAAAAAATAACATGCCTGATTCATTAATTGCAAACCAATTTCTCTACTTTCAATTCCAACGTGACAATGCATGCCGAAAATTAAATTAGAACGCGCAGCATCTTGCAATTCCTCAACAATATTGTGATACCTAGGGTCATCTGTAATTAATTGGTCTTGCCACTTTGAAAATGGATGTGTGCCAGCAGCACCTACAATTAAGCCTTGTTCGCCAGCTATTTCCACTATCTTTTTTCTTAAATAAGAAACTTCTTGTTTTGCTTGTTTAATATTATGGCAAATGTTAGTGCCAACTTCAACTACAGATTGATGCATTTCTGCCTTTACCTGTTCCATTAAAAGGATTTTAGCACCATCAACAATTTTAGACATGTGAGACCGTAGTTCTCTTGTTTCAGGATCTATAATTAAATATTCCTCTTCAACGCCTAATGTAAATTCAGGTAATTTGCTCATATTTCAAGTTTATTTTGTTGCAGTAGCTTCTTTTATAAATGTTCCCCAAGTTAGGTTCATTTTGCCTGGTTTTTGTTTTTTTGCAGCTGAAATTGCCATTTTTGCAGCTTGTTCAACTACCCATTCAAAGTTTTCCGGACCAACAGAAGTTAGTTCAGCATCGGGTGCTGGGTTTCCAAAATCAATTGCATAAGGAACCCCGTCTCGAACGGCAAATTCAACAGTATTAAAATCATACCCTAAACCATTACATAACCTCAATGTGTAATCCTTTATAGTTGCAAGTAACTTTTTGTCAACTGGTGGACCATCAATAACATAGCGTAGGTGATGTGGATTTCTTGGTTCGTATTGCATAATATGAACTGCTTTTCTTCCTAAACAATACACTCTAAAATATTCAGTAAAAACAATTTCTTCTTGTAGCATCATAACCAATTGACCAGTTTCTTGATGTTTTTCCCAAAATTCTTCTTTATTCTCTAATCTATATACATTTTTCCAACCACCACCAGCATAAGGTTTCATATAAGCTGGAAATCCAATATATTCAAAAATTCCATCCCAATCCATTGGGTATTTTAAGTTTCTGAAAGACTTAGATGTTGTATCGGTTGGATGCTCTGCAGAAGGCAATATTACTGTGTTTGGAAGCGGTACACCTAAGGTATCTGCTAGCGCATTATTAAAAAATTTGTCATCCGCGCTCCACCAAAAAGGATTATTTATTACGTTGGTACCTGTTAAAGCAGCGTTTTTTAAAAAGGCTCTATAAAAAGGTACATCTTGCGAAATTCTATCAATAATAACTGCATATTCACCTCCTTTATTTTGAATAACTTTATCTATTGAAACTGCTTCCGCAATAATATTTTTTTCATTTTTAGAATTAACTCTTTCAATAAATGCTTGTGGGAATGTATCTTCCATTCCAAACAAAATTCCTATTTTTTTCATGTGTATATATTTATTGTTTTTTATTGGTCACATGCTGTTCCCTATTAATCATTTCAATGGATGATAAAATTTTGAACAAGCTCGTTTCATGTTTAATAATTTTTTAATTGCTGTTAATCAAATTTAATTCTTGATAAATAATGTGGAAACATTTCGCGCCACACAGGCCAATCATGTTCTTTGTCTTGTCGAACATCCAACCAATGTGGAATATTTCTATTAGTTAAAACGTTTTGAAGTTTTAAGTTGGCATCAAAACAAATGTCCCAATTAGATGTTCCTAAAACAATATCCATATTCCATAATTCGTGGTCATTTAAACCAGTTAGGTAATCTTCTGGATTATTGTAAAATACGTTATCATCGTGGTAACCATCCATAAAACTTTTTATAGAAAATGCACCTCCCATTGAAAACATGTGAGATACATATCCAGGATGTCTAAAGGCAAAGTTTGCTGCGTGGTATCCTCCAAAACTACAACCTGCTACTGCTACTTTTCCTACAGGAGTATTATTTTTTACTTTTTCAACAATTTCATGACATACCATTTTATCGTACCAAACATGGTTTTGAATTCTTTGAGAAGGATGAATTTTTTTGTTATAAAAACTATCCTTGTCAATACTAGCAGGGCAAAATATTTGAATTAACCCTTGTTCAATAAACCACTTAGCAGATTCAATGAGTCCTTGATCTTTATTTTCATGATAACTTCCCATAGAAGTTGGAAAAAGTATTACAGGATAACCCGCATGACCAAAAACAAGCATTTCAATATCTCTACTTAAATTTGGCGAATACCATTTAAAATAATCTTCCTTCATTAAAATTTGTTTTAACAATGATAATAAAAATAATTAATATTAATTTTCTGAAGTGGATTAATATTTAAATTTGAGTTATTTTGGCCAAAAAAAAATTAAAATAGCATTTTAATATACGTAAGTTATGGAAAAGATATATTTTCGAATTTTTAATTGAATTTTTTTAGAGTGGAGCGTGATAAAAATTTTATGAATCTAGAAGTTAAAAACAAGATTGTTGAACCAGAACTTAATATTGTTTTAAGAACTGATGATGATCAAGAGAATGATTTAAGACCAGTTTTTATTGTTGGTAATTTCAACAATTGGGAAACAAAAGATTATGCCTTTCAAATGGAAAAAGTTGGTAAAGGAATTTACCATTTTAAATTCCCTTATGATTTTAAATTTCCAGAAGAATTGGTTTACAAATTTACTCGTGGTGATTGGAGCGAAGTTGAAATTGATAAATATGGAAACCGGACAAATAATAGAATTTGTAAAAAGCATAATGGAGTAAAAAAGGAGCATGTTAGTAAATGGAGACAAAATTGGTTACCTTTTAGGGAAAAATATTTACCTAAGGTTCAATTAATTTCTGAAGAATTTGAAATACCACAATTAAATAAAACACGAAAAATTTGGGCATTATTACCACATAATTATAGTGAATCTGCCGAAAATTATCCAGTTTTATATTTACATGATGCGCAAAATTTATTCAATGAAAATGCCGCTTATGGAAACTGGGAAATTGATAAAAAATTAGCGGTAATGACAGAATATAATATTGGAAATATTATAATTATTGCTATTGAACACGGTGAAAAAGAACGAATTGAAGAATACAATGTTGGAAATACGGTGTTGGGTAACGGACAAGGAAAAAAATATATTCGATTTATAACAGACACTTTAAAGCCTTTTATAGATAGTAAATACAGAACTTTGCCAGAAAGAGAACACACCGGAATTGGCGGAAGTTCAATGGGTGGTTTGGTTAGTATTTTTTCAGGAATAATGTATCCGGAAGTGTATGGAAAATTAATGATATTTTCACCATCGCTTTGGGTAGTTCCAAAAATTAATTTGTCTTTTTTAGATCTAGAAGAACATCAAAATACGCGTGTTTATTTATATGCTGGTGAAGATGAAAGTGAAACTATGGTAAAAAGAATTACTAAATTTAAAAACCGTTTAATTAAAAAAGGTGATGGTACAAATAAAATTGTACTAAAGTTAAGTATAAATCCAGAAGGAAAACACAACGAAGTATATTGGAGTAGCGAATTTCCAAAAGCAATAGAGTGGTTGTTTTTTAATACAAATGAATCATAAATACACATGAAAATAAAATATTCAAAAATTATAGCAGCAAATAATTTACATATAATTGTTCCATTTTTTGAAACAGAAAAAGAGGTGGTTTTTAATTCTATTAGTGTCTCAAATACTATCTTTTCAGGAAAAAAAGGAACTCATTTTATTATTGAAAAAGATACTAAAACATATTTATTTGTTGGTTTAGGTAAGGATGTATGTTATAATACTACTAAAACTGCTTTTAGGAATGTGGCATTTAAGTTTGAGTCCTTTTTTAAAAGTGATGCAGTTGTTTTCTTTGAAAGGAATTTTACAAACCAAACAGTGGAAGCTGCAATTTCTGGGTTGGTTTTAGGAACCTATAAATTAGGGCATTTCAAAAAAGAACAAAAAGTACATCCATTAAATAATAAAGATTTTATTTTAACCATCTCTTCTGAAAATGAAATAAAAAGTAGTGTTGAAAAAGGCGTTAAAATAGCGAATGCGCAACTAGAAACCTTTAATTTAGTTGATTTACCTCGTAATAAAATAACACCAAAGTATTTAGCTAATTGGGCTACTAAAACAGGAAAAAAATACGGTTTTGAGGTTAGTGTTTTTGGAGTAAAAGAGAGTAAAAAGTTAGGTTTAGACGCGTTTTTAGCTGTAGGAAAAGGAAGCGAAAATGAAGCGCAATTTATTATTATGGATTATAAACCAACAAATGCTAAATGTCATATTGGATTGGTTGGAAAAGGAATCACGTTTGATACAGGTGGATTAAACATTAAAACTGCAGGTATGGTTCATATGAAATGTGATATGGCTGGTGCTGGTTCTGTTTTAGGAGCCATGCAATTAATTGCAGATTTAAATTTACCTTATAGGGTTACTGCAATAGTACCAGCAAGTGAAAATTCAATAGATGCGCTGTCATTTGTTCCAAGTGATGTAATTGGAAGTTATAACGGCGCGTCAATTGAAATTATTGATACTGATGCGGAAGGAAGATTGGTTTTGGCAGATGGATTGTCTTACTTAATTAAAAACTTCAATCCAGATACAGTTTTAGATTTAGCAACCTTAACTGGCAGCAGTGTTGCTACTTTTGGAAATGAATGCGGAGCATTATTTACAACTAATAAAGAACTTTCAGAAAAACTACAACAATCGGGAGATCAAATAGGGGAAAGATTGTGGCCTTTGCCTTTATGGGATGCATACAAGACGGATATAGAAAGTGAAATAGCCGACGTAAAAAATTATTCAGGTAAGCCAGTTGCTGGGGCAATTTCTGCTGCAAAATTTTTAGAATACTTTACAAATGAGCATAAATCTTGGGCGCATTTAGATATTGCAGGAGTTACCTTTGTAGACAATGAATTTGCTAAAACAAAACATGCGTCAGCATTTGGAGTTCATTTAATTACTAATTATTTAGAAAATTTATAATCATGGAAAATCAAGTTAAAAGTGTTATTTGTATTTCGAACTATTTTAAGGGGAATGATTTTATTATCAACTTAAAAAAATTAGGAAATAAGGTGTATTTAATTACCTCTGAAACTTTAAAAAATGAGGCTTGGGCATTTGATTGTATTGATGAGGTTTTCTATATGCCAGGTTTTGATCTTGATTGGGATTTAGATATTTTATTAAAAGGCGTGGCAGGGATTATGCGTTCTAATAAAATTGATGCCTTAGTTGCTCTCGACGATTTTGATGTTGAAAAAGCCACTTTTTTAAGAGAAAATCTTCGTATTCCAGGGATGGGACAAACCACCGGTCGTTATTTTAGAGATAAATTAGCAATGCGAGTTAAGGCAAAATCTGCTGGAATTCTTGTTCCAGCTTTTAGTGCTTTATTTAATGATGCTGAAATTAACAATTATGCAGATACTATATCACCTCCTTGGGTGCTAAAACCACGTTCAGAAGCTTCTGCAAATGGTATTATGAAAGTTAATTCGAAAGAAGAACTTTGGAATAAAATCCACGAATTGGGTGATAATAGAATTAAATATTTGGTAGAGCAATTTAAACCAGGGGCTGTTTTTCATAACGATAGTTTGATATGGAATGGAAAGGTGTTGTTTTCAAATACATCACAATATTTAGCAACTCCAATGGAAATTTCCCAGGAAGGAGGAATATTTAGAAGTGCAACTGAAACTTATAATGCTACAAACGATAAAGAAATAAAAAAGGTAAACTTACAAGTAATGAAAGCATTTTCTATGCTTTATGGAGCGTCTCACACTGAATTTATTAAATGTAATGATGATGGGAAAGTGTATTTTTTAGAGACTTCTTCAAGAGTTGGAGGAGCGCATTTAGCTGAAATGATTGAAGCGGCAACAGGAATTAATATGTGGAAAGAATGGGCTGCAATTGAACATGCTTTAATAAACGGAACCATATATAACCTTCCAGAAAATAAACAGGAATATGCGGGTATTGTACTTACGTTATCTAAATTTGAAAACCCTGATTTATCATCATTTAATAATCCTGAAGTTTGTTTTAAAGTACCATTAAAATACCACGCAGGTCTAATTGTTAAAAGTGAAAACAGATTAAAAGTATTAGAATTGTTAGATGACTATGCAACGAGATTGGTTAAGGATTTTGCAACTTCAGCACAACAAATGGATGTAAAAAAATTACATTAATAGTTAAGCTGCCTGTTGAAAGTTATAAAGTTACAAAGGTTTAATTGAAGCAGTGGCTGAGTGGAGTAGAACCCCAAAGTCAGAAAGTTCTATTCTTTAAAAGTTTCCCTTTCTTTGGGAAAGGGTGAGGGTTGGAATTTATTCAAAATGTTTTTTTAATTCATCTAAAATAATAGTTTCAGGATTTTTAGAATTGGTTTTATTAATAAAACGAATATTTATTCTTTTTGATTTTTTAAGTAAAATTGTATCCGTTGAATTCAGAATTTTCGCAACTTCTTTAGCCATTGTGTTATTTCCAATAATGGAATCTATTCGATCTTCTGATATGTATGTCGTTAATTTTACAGGCCTATTTAGACCCAGTTCTAATTTTGTGATTTCAAGTGTATATTCTTCATTGTTTATGTTTGTTAGGCTACTTGAATTTAGAAATAATAAGAGCATAGTAAATAGAATAAAATTATACAATCCGTGTTGTAAAACTCCCCAAAAAAAGCCAAGTTTAAGTCTTGTATAACCTAAGGTAATGCCTCCAATAAATTGCGGCAAAATAATTAGTGGTGCTAATATGTAATAGAGTGTGTTGGTATTACCAAAATTTGTAAGATGCATTAAAGCAAAAAGTATAGCAGATAGATAGAAAAATGTTCTAAAATAGGTATCCCAAAATGTTTTAGCTTTATTTTTTGTTAGAAAATCAAAAAAATGAAATAATAAGTTTCGTTCATATTTTAAGAAAAAACGAAATAGTAATTCTTCAATAAAAGGTATAACTACTGCTGCTATTATTAAAATTGAGAATGCTCCTTTGTTTGAAAAAAGTTCTTCAATAGGATCTGATTCTAATTCAAACAAGAATGAATCGATAAATGAAGTAATAGTTGAAGCAATAATTACAAGGATAAAATCTAATACTAAAATATAAAAAAGAAAATGCCATTTTTGTTTTAAAGAGAGGGTTTCGTTAAATTTTTCTTGAGGATTTTTTAAGAAATTGAAAAAGTCAAAGGCAATTTTTTTCATTAAAAGGAATTTTGGTTGTAAGGTTTAATGGCTGAATTTAAATTGTGGCTGAGCTTGGTCACTGAGCGGAATCGAAGCCCAAATAGCTTTATGCCAAAACAAGTTTCCTTCTTTGGAGAAGGGCTAGGGATAGGATTTTACTCATTATATCCAAAACGCTTCAACTGTCGTTTATCACTTCGCCAGTTTTTATTCACTTTTACATATAATTCTAAATGTATCTTTTTATTGAAAAACTGCTCTAAATCTTTTCTGGCCTCAGTTCCAACACGTTTTAATGCAGTACCTTTATGGCCAATAATAATCCCTTTTTGGGTTTCACGTTCAACCATTATTACAGAACGAATTTTGATGATTTTATCACTTTCAAAAAACTCTTCGGTTTCAACTTCAACAGCATATGGAATTTCCTTTTTGTAGTGTAATAATATTTTTTCACGAATTGCTTCGTTTATAAAAAAGCGTTCAGGCTTATCAGTTAATTGATCTTTTGGATAAAAGGGAGGAGATTCAGGCAACAATTCAATAATTCTACTAAAAACACCGTCAACATTAAAATTTTCTAAGGCAGAAATTAAAGTTACTTCTGCATTTGGAACTTTTTCTTTCCAATACAATAATTTTTCTTCAACTTGTTCTTGAGAAGAAGTATCTATTTTATTGATTAATAATAATACAGGTATTTTTGAATTTGTAATTTTATTGAAAAAAACTTCATCTTTTAATTCTTTTTCGCCAATCTCAACCATATAAATTAATACATCAGCATCTTCAAAGGCAGATTTTACAAATCCCATCATAGATTCTTGCAGTTCGTATGCCGGTTTTATAATTCCTGGAGTATCCGAAAATAATATTTGAAAATCTTCACCATTAACAATGCCTAAAATTCTATGACGTGTAGTTTGTGCCTTTGAAGTAATTATAGATAATTTTTCACCTACAAGTGCATTCATTAATGTTGATTTACCAACATTAGGATTTCCAATAATATTTACAAAACCTGCTTTATGCTTCATTTTCAATGTTTAAGTTACAAAGGTAGAACTTAATTATTTTTTAATTAGAATAAGTGTTTGTTTTTTTGAAAATAGTTGTATCTTTGCAATCCAAATCGCGGGGTAGAGCAGTAGGTAGCTCGTCGGGCTCATAACCCGAAGGTCGCTGGTTCGAGTCCAGTCCCCGCTACAAGTAAAAAGCTTCACAATTATGTGAGGCTTTTTTTTTATAATAAAATCACATGCACAATAGAATTTTTTAAAAACGATTTTTCCTTCCTTTTTTTGAACACCATTAAAAATAATGTTCAAGTTTTATCTTAACAAAATTACCATCAATCTATATTTTTTTGCACTTCATCGAAGAATAAGTAAATCACTGTATTAAGTTTTTACTTTTGATCAAGCGATTAGACTAAAATATTAAAGTAATAATTTAAAATATTAAAAATGAATACAATAAAATCAAACCAAAATAAAGTTATAAATGTTATTTTAAGTGGAGGTTCAGGAACTCGTTTATGGCCATTATCAAATAAGAGCAACCCTAAACAATTTTTGAAATTATTTAATAATAAGTCGTTATTTCAACATACGTTGATACGTAACCAACAAGTTGTAGATGACTATATGTTGATAACCAACGAATCCCAATTTGATTTAGCTGAGCAACAAGCAGATGAATTAGGAGTTAGAATAGCACATAAAATTATTGAACCTGTTGGTAGAAATACAGCTCCTGCAATAGCATTAGCGGCTTTATCAGTGCCTAAAGATACAATCTTGTTTGTAACTCCATCTGATCATATGATCGCAAATGAGGCGCTTTACGAAGAATGTGTGAATAGTGCAATTGAGTTAGCCAATGAAAATAAAATAGTGACTTTTGGAATTAAACCGACAGAGCCACATACAGGTTATGGATACATTGAGTTTGAAAAAGAAGAAGTTATACAATTTAGGGAAAAACCAAGCATTAAAGATGCTCAGTTGTTTTTAGAAAAAGGGAATTTTTATTGGAATAGTGGAATGTTTTGTTTTAAAGCAGGTGTGTTTTTAGAGGAATTAAGTAAGTATCACCCTGAAATGTTATTTGCTTGTGCCAAAGCGTTACCTACAATTCAAAATGGAGTTGTTGGTTTGGAGGCTATGAAATCAATTCCAGCGGATAGTATTGATTATGCTGTTTTAGAGCATAGTAAGGTAATTAAAACAGTAGCTTCCAATTTTTATTGGACAGATTTAGGTTCTTTTGATGCAATCATCAATTATTTTGAAGAAGGTAACCAAGTAAATAACTTACAACAATTAGAAACTTCGTTAGGGAGAAGTTTTGTATTCAGTAAAAAGAAAGTTGTGGGAGCTGAAATTGCAAATGTTATTATTGTTGATACAGAAGATAGCATTTTAATATTACCACGCTCAAAAAGTGATTTGGTAAAGGGGATATATAACGATATAAAAGAAAAAAATCCCGACTTAGTTTAGTAATTGTCAATTGTAGGTAGAATTTAAAAACAATAAAAACGAGTATCTCCTATTTAATTGGAGATCAGAAATAATAAACTAGAATTAAAATGGAAAAACAATTAATAATAGGAATAACATTTAGTGCATTTGATTTATTACACGCAGGTCACATTAAAATGTTAGAAGAAGCAAAAAGTAAATGTGATTATCTAATTTGTGGATTACAAACTGATCCAACAATTGATAGGCCAGAAAAAAACAGACCAATTCAATCTGTTGTAGAAAGGTATATTCAACTAAAAGGTTGCAAGTTTGTTGATGAAATTATTCCATATGCAACTGAACAGGACTTAGAAGATGTATTGCGTTCATTTAAAATTGATGTTAGAGTGGTTGGTGATGAATATGAATTTAAAGATTTTACAGGAAAGGCATATTGTAAAGAAAAAGGAATTGAATTGTTTTATAATAAGAGAGAACATCGTTTTTCAAGCAGTAGTTTACGTAGAGAAATAGCCAAGAAAGAATTGAAAAACGAACTTTCAAACTAAGTCTCAAAATATATTATTTATTTTATTTTGAAAAATTATTCTACTTAAATTTTGCGTTCTACTTAAAATTTTTCTAAAAAAATAAAGAAAGCTATTTATTCGACTGGTTCAATGGTAAATAAAAATAAGGATATTTAAAAGATTGTTTTTAAGAAGTAAAATAAACCATTCCTTTAAGTATTTTTTAAGAATTATTATTAAATTTAAATAGCCAAGTTAAAAACCATTCGTCGACACTTTTCTACCATTCACCGATAGTAAAGTTAAGATTGGGCGAATGTTTATGAGTGATTTTAAATTATATGTCATTTTTACATGGAACCTTTAACCTTAAATATTAAAAATGAACAATAAACTAACAATTTTGCTAATTGAAGATGATATGATTGAAGTAATGAAATTTAATAGAACAATTTCTAAACTGGGTCATCCTCACAAAATAATTGAAGCTAAAAATGGAGAAGAAGCATTAGACTTTTTATATAAAAAAGATCGTTTACCTGATATAATTTTATTAGATTTAAACATGCCAAAATTAAATGGT
>Ga0102815_10000640_pt1 | contig 22929 bp, 19 predicted proteins | sample ColrivemetaGS759_FD_79113 | JGI IMG/M metagenome (GOLD analysis project Ga0102815, IMG submission 79113) | Estuarine microbial communities from the Columbia River estuary - Ebb tide ETM metaG S.759 | ecosystem: Environmental > Aquatic > Marine > Intertidal zone > Estuary | place: USA: Columbia... | reverse complement strand
CTGAATGTCCTTCACCTTCAGTAGGAGTTCCAACCAAAGTATAATCATCCGTTTTTTCAAATGTAAACGTAGTTGGAATTGGACCACCTTCGTCTATATATTGAGAATATAAATGCCAATTTCCCTCAATTGTTGCAGTAATTACTAAATCATAATCAGTATCAGATACTTTTTCTATGGTTGTTGACCATTTTACAGGGTCATGAATTTGAGAATAACTTGCTGTTATAAGCAAAAAGAAGAAAAGTGTTGAAAGTATTTTTTTCATATTATAAGTGGTTTCGCTTATTTAGAATTTTCAAAAATAAACAATATTACTCACTAAGTCGTTCATAAACCTATTTTCCCCTAATTCAATATGTTAAATTTTTCTTAATGTCCGTTTTTGAAAGCTTAGTTTTAATGAAATTTCTTTTAAGGGTTGATTTAATTTCTTAATTAATTAAAAACAATTTATTAAATAATATAATTAGAAAGTATTTAATTTAGTAAAAAAAAAGACTGCTTTTCAGCAGTCTTTTTAAATTTTAAAAATTAATGATAAAATCCTATCTATTAATTTTGATCACTAGGACCAATATTTGGATTTGCATCTATTTCCTTTTGTGGAATTTTGAAAATCCAGTCATTGTTTATTGATGGCTTTTCTTGACGGAATGCAGCTTGGTAAAGAACTTCAGAAGCTCCCGAACCTCCATTAGCAGCATGGTCAATTCCTTCATCCCAACGTATTTTATCTGTATATCCAAATCCTTCTCCCCATAATTCTAAACCTCTTTGAAACTTTATATGCTCCATTAGTGCAGCTTGGCTGTTATAAACAGTTACGTCATAAGCACTATCACGCGCTTCACCTAATGGTCTTAGTGCATTTTGTGCAGCAGTCACATTACTTAACATCGCTTCTGCTTCAGCCTCAATTAAATACATTTCAGAAGAACGCATATAAATAATATCATCAGGATCTATAGATCCAGGATTTTTCATTTTCATTTTAAAATGCATATAAGGGTGGGTTCTATGACCAGATGTTAATCCATATAATCCTCTAATTCTATTAATTTCTGCATTAAATTCTGCTTCAGTAGTATATAGAGGATTTGTATTATTGGCCCAACCCCCTGTTCCATTCGCTGCTGAAGAACTTGAGTTAGGAGCATCTGGTAAGAATACATCCCCTCTATAATCAGTATCAGGAATAGCATCAACTAATCTTCTATCTGCAATTTTAGGGTTGCTCCTAATTTGACTTCCATTGAAATCATTACTCATTAAGTAAAAATAAGAACGGAAAAATGTAGTTTCTGCATCTATTACATTACTACCCCAAATTACTTCTGGCAACAAGTTTGTATTAAATCCAGCTTTCCAATCTCCTTCGTCCATAATAGGATAATTTTGACGTGCCAATTTTGCAGCATCAGCTGCTATACGCCACTGTCCACTATTTAAAGCAATACGTGCTTTAAGCCCGTAAGCAACATCTATATTTAATTGAGATTTCCCCTCTGCACTCCCTGATGGTCTAGCTGTAGCGCCTTGAAAATAACTTATAGCATCGTTAACATCTAACATACATTGATCATAAATCTCTTTTACTGTAGATCTTGGTGCACTCGTAAAAGGAGCATCAGATGAAAATAATAATGGCACTCCAGGGTCAGAAGCAGGGTTTCCAATTAAATAACCCTTACCAAAATGCTGTACTAATGAAAGGTACGCATAAGCTCTATAGGTATAAGCTTGTCCAATAATCTCTTTTAGTCTGGCGTCTTCTGGAATACTTCCATCAGTTGCTTTATTAATAATAGCATTCGCACTTGCAATAATATTATAACGATGATACCATAATATTTCATTAGTTAATGCAGTTTCTTGCGTATGGTCTAACCATTGCATAGTAGTTCTCCAACCTAAATTATTAGCGTTAGCCGAATGAATAAGACCACCACTTAGGGCATCTCCCATTGGTACCCAAAAATGTTCCCCAGCTCTTGAAGTATCACCACCAGGTAGAATAGTTTGAGATTGTGAGTACAATCCACGATGTAAACCGTTAAGTATCAATGCCATATTATCGGCCGTAGCCAAGGCATCAGCAGAGGAAATAGCATCTGTAGGTTTTGTTTCCAGAAAATCTTCTGAACACGAAGTTATTGTAATAGCCACTATTACGAATAACAATAAAATTATTTTTTTAAACATAATTATATTTTTTAATTATTATTAATCATTTAGAATGAAACGTTTAAGCCTACAGAGAAAATTCTTGAAGGGTTAAAGTCGTTACCTGCAGGGGTACCAGCTAAATTGTACTGTGGGTCTAAACCAGTTCTCTTACTCTTTAAAAATAGATTTTCACCAGTCACAGAAAGTCTTAAATTATCTACTCCTATTTTGTCTGTAATAGCACTTTCAAAAGAGTAACCTAAGTTCACATTCTTTAATGTCCAGAAAGAAGCGTCTGTTAAAAATCGTGTAGATTGAGAACGTACTAAATTAGCATTACCGTTTTCTAATCGAGGAACATCTGTAACATCACCCGGGTTACGCCAAGCATTTAAAATATCTGGATGATATGAACTTCCGTAATTACCACTATGCATCATTGCTGAATAACCACCATCTAAAAATTTACCACCAATACCATAGGTTATCAACACATTTAAATTAAAGCCTTTATAACTAAGGTTATTGGTAATTGAACCTAAAAGGTCTGGAAGCGTACTATCGCCAGTGTAAGCTCTTTCAGTATCTTGCCAATCGTTGGTAGTTTCTTGCACTCCATTAGCGTCTAATACAGGTAAACTATTTCCATCATCATCTACTTCAAATACTAAAAATAATTGGTCTCCATTATCAGGATCTACTCCTGCCGTATGTAGCAAGTAGAAGTCATATCTAGATCTACCTATTTCCCATCTTTTAGATCCATTTATAAATGGATCTGGTAAGCTAGTAATTTCGTTTTTAAATGTGGATGCTTGTAAAGTAAGATCCCATTTTAAATCTTGTGTATTTACTAAATGTCCTGTTAAACCAAGCTCCCAACCTGAATTAAACATATCCGCAACGTTTGCAGGGTATGAATTTAATCCATTACTTAAAGCAATTGGTAAATCATATAATAAATCTGAAGAATTTCTTTTGTAATATTCAATAGATCCATCTATTAAATTATCAAATAAACCAAATTCTAAGGCCACATCAAAACTTTCAACAGTTTCCCATTGTAACTCAGCATTTCCAATTTCACTCCATATAATTGCAGGACTGGCGGCATTAGAAGTTAAACCATATCTAGGTTGTGATAAGAAAAAATCTCCTAAGTCATCATTTCCTACTTCTCCATAAGAACCTCTCAATTTTAATTTATTAACAAATGAAACATTTTCCATAAAATCTTCTTGATCCATACGCCAAGAAGCGCCTACAGAATAAAAGTTACCCCATCTTGCATCCGTACTAAAAACTGAAGAGCCATCTCTTCTTGCTGAAGCACTGATGTAATATTTATTATCAAAGTTGTAATTCGTTCGTAGGAAATAACCTTCAATAGTTTTATTTGTTGTAGAGCCTCCTAAACCATTAATATTTGCAAAGTTGTCAAACTCATAAATTCCTTCAGCAGTTTGCTCAATAGCTCTACCAAACATAGAAGAATATTGTCTATCAAAACTTTCATGTCCAGCTGTTATTTCTAAATTATGAACATCATTAAAGGTTTTATTAAATGATAAAATTTGATTGAAGTTTTCTACTTCTCTTCTAGCTCTTGTTTCTGCATACCTTCCTGTTGGTTGTGCATCCCCAATAATATTGTTTTCATATTCTTTACTTAATAACTCATTGATATCTCTACCATAGTTTAATCTAAAGTTAAGGCCCTCTATTATTTTAAAGTCTGCATAATATCTAAATCCGTAGGTATTATTACGTGTACGCTCATCATTCAAAAGTAATTCTTGTAACGCATGACGTCCTTGACTAATTGGTCTAGTTCCAATATTGTATTCTGAATATCCTTCCCCATTATCAAAAACAGGATTTCCAGCTGCATCAAGCACTAAATTTCCTTGTAAATCATTCAAATATACTGGATAAACAGAACCTATGTTCTTAGCAAAACCAAATGGATTTACAATACTTCCTGAACCTGCAGATGTTGGTCCTGTTGAATTTGAAATGGTAATATTAGCACTACCTCCCATAGTTATACGATCATTTAGTTCAAAATCTGCATTTAAACGTGTTGTTAAACGATCAAATGATGTTGTTACCACATACCCTTCTTCATCTAAATAGGAAGCTGAGAAAAATACTTTGTGTTTATCACCACCACCAGCTATATTTATGTTGTAGTTTGATCTTGCACCAGATTGCTCCATTACATCATACCAATCTAAACTTTTGTAAATTAAATTTGCACTTGGATTTAATCGACCATCTGTTCCTACAATTTGATCGTTTGGAACATTAAATGGGTTGTACCCTAATTGATTATAAATATTTGCTGATGCATAAGCAGGATTTCCATCACCTGCATTTGAGTTTTTCAATGCTTCCCACATGGTTTCGTAATATTGACCAGCTGTAAGTTCATCATAATTGGCGATACCTCTATCAACCATACCAACTTGTGCTGATACTGATGCTTTAATATCACCTTTTGTACCAGTTTTTGTAGTTATTAAAACAACTCCATTTGCAGCTCTAGAACCATACAATGATGTAGATGCCGCATCTTTAAGAATTGTAAAAGATGCTATGTCTTCTTGGTTGATTGTGCTTAAAGCCCCTTCATATTGCATACCATCTACAATATAAAGTGGAGTTGCATTACCATTAAGTGTTCCAACACCACGAATAATAATTCCTGGAGATGAACCTGGTTGTCCTGAAGCAGATGTAAATTGTACACCAGTTGCTTTACCTTCAATTGCTGCAATAGGTGATGTTACGTTTCTTATGGATAAATCTTTCTCCCCAACTACACTAGCTGATCCGGTGAAAGCTTCCTTTGTTGATGTACCATAAGCAGTTACAATAACTTCATCCAGTAAATTTGCATCTTCCTGCATTATAACATTTACTGTATTACTTGATCCTACAGTAACATTTACTGTTTTCATACCTACATAGGAAAAAATTAACACTTTACCTGTGTCAACTGAAAGGCTAAATTTCCCATCAAAATCGGTTTGGGTTCCTGTCTTCGTACCCTTAACTAGAATAGTTACACCTGGTAAAGGTCCACTACCGTCAGTTACAGTACCTGAAATTGTTTTTTCTTGTGCAAATGAAAATTGCACTACAAACGCTAATAATAACGTCAAAATTCCATTAAACTTTGTTTTCATTATATATTTATTTGAATTAGTATTTGTGAAAACTTAAAATAATTATTTAATTAGAATTTTGAGTTAGTTAACTAAAATAAAATAATTAAAACAGCTTTCTTAGTATAAAGATTCCCTTTTAATAGAAAGGTTGCTTTCCTTTTAATAATAAATTATTTTAAAAATGAAAAAAATAATTCTAACAAATAGGCAATACCCCTATCAAAATAAGTTGAAACCATAAACTTTTGGCTATTTTCATAATTAAACAATAATTAATTTTTGAAAACATAAATTTAGTTTACATTTGACTCGACTATAAAAATAAATTCAACCCCCAAAGACATTTTTATAGCAAAAAGGGTTTATTTAAATAAACCCTTTTTCTTTTGCTTTTAATATTAGTTCTCTGTCGTCGTTATCTCGAACTTTAAATAATTCCTTCAAGTTTTTCTTTCTTTTTTCAAGCCCGGCCATAGACATTGGAATTATGTTTGGAAGGTCTTTCATTTTTGTTCCAATAGACATTTCATATAATAATTGACGGTCTATTTTATCCAATTTATAGTCGGTTGATGATTGTTTTCTGAACAACTCTAGAACAGACTTACTGTAATAAGGAGTACCTTCCAATACCGTTTTTATTGAAGTAACAAGCTCTTCCTTATTTACATCATTTTTTATTAAAAAACCATCTGGATTTACGTTTTTTAGTATTACTTGAATCCTATAATTATCGTTAAAAGTTGTCGCTACAATAATTTTACAATTAGGAAGCATTTTTTTAATACTAACACCTAAATCTTCACCAGATAAAATTTTCCCATCTGAGGATGGTGGTATTGAAATATCTAAAAAGACTATATCAATTCCATTTTTTTTAGTAGCCTCAGTAATTTTTAAAATTGCTTCGTCGCAATTAATTGCTATTTCAATTTTAAATTCAATTTTATTATTTTCTGAACTTATAAATTCAAACGCACTTTTATATGCATCCGCTATTATTGGGTGGTCATCAATTATTAATACGTTATATTTTTTACTCATAATTTTATTTTTGTATTGGGCATTTCACAAAAATAGTTGTTCCATTATTTTTTAAAGAATTCACCTTAATAATGCCATTTAACTTTTTGGCTCTAGATTCCATATTTTTTAAACCAATTCCTTTTCTTTTATCATGAATATTAAAACCAATTCCATTATCTTTTATAAATAACTCTAATTGATCTTTATCTCTTTCAATTCTAACCTCTATTAAAGAAGCATTAGCATATTTTATTATGTTTTGAAGTGCTTCTTGAAGTATTCTATAAAAATTAATTTTTATATCATCATTTATTGAATCCCAATAAATATTTTGGTCACAATTAAACTCATATTCAAAACCATCTAAGTTAGTCTTTTTTTCTATTAAATCCTCTATAATTTTAGAAAAATCCTCCTGTGTTGATAGAATTTCATTTTTTAATTCATGTGAAATTGTTCTAATTTCTTTTTCAATATTCTGAAGTTCATCAATATAATATTTATGTTTTTCAATAGTGTTTTCATCTCCTTTAATATTTAAAAAACCTAACCCTAACCTTGTTCCAAAAATTTTACCTAAAACTCCATCATGTAAATCTTCTGAAATTCTATAGCGTTCTTTTAATCTTCCCTCTTCTAATTTAGTTTGTTGCTTTAGCATTAAAGAAAAAATCTCTTGATTAGATTTTTGTTGCTCTTTATCAAATAATAACTCTTTATTTCTAGCCCTTTGAACCATCATTATGTATGCAAAAATCAAAAATAAAATGGTTAAAAACCCGCCTAAAGTAATCAACACTTTTTGTTGAGAAAGTTTTTCAGTTTCTTGAATATATTCATCAGTTTCAAAACGAATTCTTGTAAACTTATTACGTATTTTTCTATCTTCTATTTGTAGGCTATCATTTAAATGTACGTACTCTTTTAAGTACTTGCTTGATTTATAGCTATCTACTTTTGACAGTAATAATAAAGTTGCTAACTTATCTCTATTATTATCAACTTGCCCAGCCAAATCATAAGCTTCTTCTGCTAATTTAATAGCTGAAATCGAATCTTTTTTTACCGTAAAATATTCAGACAAATGCCTTTTACTAACAACAATTCCAGAAATATATTTTAAACTATCTCTAATGCGGAGTGATTTATATAAATATCCAACTATACCTATAGTATCACCTCTTAAAAACTTCGTATATGCAATATTGTCAATAATTCTAGCATATAAATAAGGATCCTGAGTTTTTAAATCCCTATACTTTAAGGCATTTTCAAAATTTTCAATAGCTTTTTCAAAATTGTTTAATTTTTGATATGTTAAACCAATATTATTTAAACTACCATCCTTAGAAATTCTTTTATTTTTGTCTAGAGTTAAATATTCCAATGCTTTATTATGATAAAAAATAGCTCGGTCATATTCCTCAAGTTCCATATAAATTAAACCCAAATAATTATAACATTGATACAGATTTTCATATTTTTTTTCCTTTTCAAATCTAGGAATAGCTTCGAAAATTAATACTTCACTACCCGTATAATCTTTCAACCTACCCTGTATAAATGCCATATTATAAAGCATTTTTGCTGTATAAAAATCATGTTTTGCAATTTTAAAATTTTCATAGGCTTTATGAAAATGGTAATAGGCACTATCCACAACTTCAATATCAGTATAATAATTGCCATAATTCCAATGAGCATCACCCATTTTATAAAAATCATTACGTTTTGTAGCTAATTCAAGGGATTCACTGTTTACCTTAATGAATAAGTCATCGATATTATATTTTTCAGTTTCTATAGAAATTTCAGCTAACAAAATATTTTGGATAGAATCTGAAATTATTGATTTGGTAAGTTTATAGGCTTTTTCTAAAGTAATTGATTTATTCTGAAAATCTGTAGTTTTATGCTTTGAAAAATTAATCCAATAATTAACGCTATCTAATTCTTTAGAAATGGTATTCTCAACAATATTATTAGTTTTATTACAACTAATAATCATTGAAATTACTAAGGCTAGGATAGTAATTTTGTGAATAGCTATTATGTCAAATTTTAATTTAATAGTTTGCTAGGGGTTTTAAACAAAGCTACTAAAAAAAGCCTTAAACAAAAGCTCAAGACTTTATTAAATTTAGTATTATTAAACTAATTGTATGTTATTATCAATAAATTTAATCCCTAGTTCTCATAATATCTGCCGTTCCATCATCACCAGTAGCTTGAACTTGTTCTTTAGCATATAATTCTTCATCTTCTGCACTATCTGAAGTACAAGAAATAAACATTGAAGTTACAAATAATATAGCGAAAATAAATTTAATAGATTTCATAATATAATGTTTTAAAGGTTGAATTTTTGTTTTGCGTTTAATTTTAAACTATGAAGTAAAAGTAATACGAAACTGCAATAAAACAAAAACAAAATACCATTTGTTAGCGAAAACCAACCGTTTGTTAGTGAAAACTAACCGTTTATACGTATAATAAGCATTTTACATAAATAAACATACCGTTTATTTAAAAAAACATACCATTTATTTAAGAAATATTAACCCACAGAAAGATAAGAATACTCTGATAACGATTTATTTATGCTTTTTATACTGTTAATATAAGTTTTTGTAAATGGAACTTCATGACCGTTTCTTTTAATAGAACAAGTAGATTTTCCAAATTGAATTCTTGAAATAAAATTTTTATTAATAATGTAGCTTTTATGAATTCTATGAAAATTATTAGGAAGGATATTTTCAAAAGTTTTAAGCGTTTTATAAGCATTTACAACATTACCGTCATTCATATAAAAATCAGTTGTATTGTTATCTGCTTTTAAATAAAGTATTTCATCTGTTTTAAGATACTGATAATCTTTATATGATTTTAAACAAATAGTTTTTCTGGATTGAGCTGGTATTTTTTTTAATATTTTTAATATCGTTTTTCGAATCTCTAATTCAGCTATAGGACTTAATAAAAAATCAAAGAAACCAGTTTTTATTACCTCATATATATTTTCTTTTGACGAAGAGATTGCAATAAAAACAGGTAGGCCCTCATTAAACAAATTTAATTCTTGGGTAAATTCAAACGGATTTTCAATTACATTATCTATATTAAAAAAAACAACATCTGGATTTTCCTTTAAAATAATGTTCATTGCATTCGTATTAGTAGTGGAAATACCAATACAATTAAACTCTTTATAATCCTCTAAAACATTCTTAATGCTTCGAACAGATTTCGAATCTTTTTCTATTATTAAATAATTACGCATTTGGAGGGGACAAATTTATTCTGCTAAGTTAATAAAGTTTTTTAACAAAACTGTATGGATAATCCCTCCTTTTACTATGGTAAAATAATTACTTAAAAAGCTATTATTAACTAGTTTTACTGTATTCTTTAAAACAATGTGTTTTTTAAAAACCTGTTTACTAGAAAATTAGTTTAACTATAAACCTCCCAAGTTTAAATTTTTAATAATGAAAAGTATAGGAAATAAAAACCATAACAAAAAAATGAATAATAACAACAAACCTAATATTATAAACAAGACCAATTATAATTTTAAAGGAAAAAATAATACTTATCCAAATGATATATTAGGGTTATTTAGACGTCTTGGAATTGAATAAAAATATGCTAAAGCACATACCCCCAATGACATGTTGACTATAAAAATTGTTCTTTAACCCCAAAAAATCAATAAACAATTTTTATTAAACAGAAGCTGTGAAAATACAAAAAGCTGATAATCTAAAAATTATCAGCTTTTTTAGTACCTCGAGTGGGAATCGAACCCACACTTCCTAATGGAAACTGGATTTTGAATCCAGCGCGTCTACCAATTCCGCCATCGAGGCCTTTTGAACTGGTTTGCAAATTTATAAATATTTTTCATCTAAAACCTAAAAAAAACACGAAGTTGTTTAATAACTCTATAATTAATTTTAAATTTGCTGACAACAAACAACAACATAACTTAAAATGGGAAACAGTCAACTAGCACCAAAAATTTTTGCATGCAGACAAAGTAAGGTATTGGCACAAGAAATTGCTGATTCTTATGGTCTTGAACTAGGAAATGTTAAAATTTCAGAGTTTAGTGATGGTGAATTTCAGCCAGCTTTGGTAGATTCAGTTAGGGGTAGACGTATATTTATAATAGGCTCAACTTTTCCAACATCAGACAATTTAATGGAAATGCTTTTGATATTAGATGCTGCAAAAAGAGCTTCTGCACGTCATATTACTGCAGTTATTCCATATTTTGGTTGGGCAAGACAAGATAGAAAAGACCAACCTCGTGTTGCAATTGGTGCAAAACTTGTAGCAAATTTATTACAAACTGCAGGTGCCACACGAATTATGACAATGGATTTACACGCCGATCAAATTCAAGGATTTTTTGAAAAACCTGTTGACCATTTATATGCATCTACAATATTCCTTCCATATATTAATCAACTAAAATTAGACAATATTACAATTGCGTCACCTGATATGGGTGGTTCAAAACGTGCTTATGCCTATTCAAAGTTTTTAGAAAGTGAGGTAGTAATTTGCTACAAGCAACGCTTAAAAGCAAATGTAATTGATACTATGGAACTAATTGGAGAGGTAGAAGGTAGAAATGTAATTTTAGTAGATGATATGATTGATACAGGTGGAACACTTGCTAAAGCCGCAGATTTAATGATGGAAAAAGGCGCATTAAGTGTTCGTGCAATTTGTACGCATCCTATATTATCAGGCCAAGCATATGAGCGCATAGAAAAATCTAGATTAAAAGAATTAATAGTTTCAGATACAATTCCTTTAAAAAGAGAGAGTTCTAAAATAAAAGTTGTATCTTGCGCGCCTTTGTTCGCAGACGTTATGCATAAAGTGCAAGATAATAGGTCTATAAGTGGGCAATTTTTAATGTAAATAATTAATAAATATAAATAAATGAAATCAATTACAATCACAGGATCTCAAAGAGAAAGCGTAGGCAAAGTGGCAACTAAAGCCTTACGTAATGCTGGAAAGGTACCTTGCGTATTATACGGAGGGGATAAACCATTACACTTTTCAGCTGACGAAGTTTCGTTCAAAAATTTAGTGTATACCGCAAACGTTTATACTGCAATGATTGAAGTAGCAGGTGCTAAATATCATGCAATTTTACAAGATATTCAGTTTCACCCAGTATCAGACAAAATTTTACACGTAGATTTTTACCAATTATTTGATGATAAAATGGTAACTATGGATATTCCGGTAAGATTAATTGGAAGCTCTCCTGGTGTAATTAATGGTGGGTCACTAAGTTTTCCAATGAGAAAATTAAGTGTAAGAGCTTTACCATCAGATTTACCAGACTTTATAAATGCTGATATCTCTAAATTAAGAATTGGTAACAAATTAGTTGTTACTGAATTAGTAGATGATAAATTTTCTATTTTACATCCAGAAAACACGGTAGTTGTTCAAGTTAGAACTGCACGTAGTGCAATATTGACTGAGGATGAGGAAGAAGGTGAAGAAGGTGAAGAAAAAGAAGGTGAAGATGGAGCATCTGAAGAAGCTGCTACAGAATAAAAACAACTTTTATTTAATTTTAAAAAGCGTTGCAATTGCAACGCTTTTTCTTTTTAACCAATCCACTTTCTTTTTATTACTTTTGTTTCATGAAAATTTTACGACTCATAAAACAACTATTCGGACATAAAATTGAAGAATTAAAAGAAGATTTAATGAAAAAATACTTAATTGTTGGCTTAGGAAATATTGGGGCAAAATATGATGAGACCCGACATAATATTGGGTTTAAAATTTTAGATGAATTAGCTTCATCTGAAGAAATATCTTTTGAAAGTGAAAAACTTGGAGCTGTTTCAACATTTAAATTTAAAGGACGCACTTTTATTTTGTTAAAACCATCAACTTATATGAATTTAAGTGGTAAATCGGTTAAATATTGGCTTACAAAAGAAAATATTCCCCTTGAAAATTTATTAGTTATTTGTGACGATTTAAACCTTGATTTTGGTTCTATTAGGCTTAAAGCAAAAGGAAGTGATGGAGGCCATAATGGTTTAAAAGATATAAATGCAGTATTACAAACGCAGCAATACGCTCGTTTTAGGTTTGGTGTTGGCGCAGAATTTTCAAAGGGTCGTCAGGTCGATTATGTTTTAGGAAATTGGGATAAAGATGAAAACAAGCAACTTCCAGAGCGTTTGGGAAAATCTTGTGAATTGATTAAATCTTTTGGAACTGCTGGTTTAAATAATACTATGAATACTTTTAATGGTACATAATTCCTTCTATAACTTTCCCAAGGGAAGACTTCTAAAAATGAAACAAACTTATAAGACCTAGTTGTTTACTTCATCAAAAATGGGAATTATCACTGGCAAACCATTCCGCGTGAGAAGTACCTGTTTCTTGTAATTTTAAAGAATGTAACTTTATAGTTTCTGGTAATCTTTTTTTAATTTTTTCCGAAAAATCAATTAACATCATTTCACTGGTAGGTTGATAATCTACTAATATAACGTTATGACCTCTTTTTTCAAGTTCTTTTGCAAGTTCTATATGTGGAGTATTTTGATTAAAAACAGTGGCATGGTCAAATTTGTCAACAATTTCTGATAACACAATTTTTTTTAAATCTCCAAAGTCTATTACCATTCCATATTTAACATTGGAGGAATCTTTAATTGGTGTTCCTATAACTGTAACAGAAAGTTTGTAACTATGTCCATGCACGTTTTTACATTTTCCATCGTAGCCATATAATGCATGTCCAGTTTCAAAATCGAATTGTTTTGTTATTCTAATACTACTCATTTTAATAGACTTTATTCTTCTAAATCTTTTCTGTTTTTTGCTTTATAATACACAAAATAAGCAATACCAACCATTACAACAAATGGTAAATACGTACCAATAACAACACCTATTTCGTAACCTTTATCAGGAGCATTTTTTATTTTCTCCTGAACATCAACTTGTTGTAATAACAAAATAAAATTTGCAAGCATTTACTAATTTTTAAATTTTTGAAGCGCGTTTTTGGTGAAATCTGATAAAACTAACTTCCCGCTAATTTCAGCTCTTCTCTCTAATAATTCATCCCAATTTTCAGTCCCTTCCCACAGAACTCTTTTCATTTCTTTTAAAGCAGTCGGATTGTATTTTGAGAGTTTTAATGCAAAATTTTCAACTTCAATATCCAATTCTTTCATACTTTCAAAAACATGTGCATACAATCCTTTTTCTTTTGCCCAATAGGCAGTTTGCCAATTAGCTGCATCTAAAGACAATTCACTAAATGCAGCTATTCCAATTTTGCGTGTAACAACTGGTTCAATTACAAAAGGTCCAATTCCAATACTTAATTCAGATAATTTTATTGAAGCAGCTTCAGTTGCCAAACAGTAATCACAAGCAGCAGCTAAACCAACTCCCCCTCCAACAGCTTTTCCTTGAACCCGGCCAATTATTATTTTTGAACAGTTACGCATAGCGTTTATTACATTAGCAAACCCTAAAAAGAATTTTTTACCTGCTTCAATATTATTAATTTCAATTAACTCATCAAATGAAGCCCCAGCACAAAATGCTTTGTCTTTTTCACTTTTTAAAACAATTACTTGAACTTCGTTATTAATATTTAATTCGTTAAATGTAGTCGATAATCTTTCTAATAATTCAGACGGAAAAGAATTACTAGACTGATGATAAAACTCAACAGTAGCAATATTATTCTGAATATGCGTATATAAACTTCCGTTACTCATAATGCCAAAGTTACGTGTTTTTATGTAAATAATTGCTTCTAAATTTAACTACTAAAATACCTGATCTAAGAAGCATCCACACTGTAAAAGCAATCCAAATAGCATACAGTTTTAAATTAAAATAATCTCCAATTAATAATGTTGGAATAAATCCTAAAAAAGTAGCTACTAATAATAAGTTTCTTAGGGTAACTGCTTCTGCCAATCCTTTAAAAATACCATCAAAAACAAAAGCTACGGCATTTATTGGCTGCATTAAAAGCACTATCCAAAAAATATTGTAAAACGATTGTAATACATCTTCATCTTGCGAAAAAAGTTTACCAATTTCAAAATAAAAAATTCCACAAAAAGTTGCTAATAAAATGGCTATAATTATAGAGTATCTACTTAATTTGATGCTTAATTCCCATAATTTCTGATAATTTTTTTCTCCTAATAATTTTCCAGAAACTATATTTCCAACACTTGAATAACCATCAATAAAAAAGGCGAAAAATAACCAAATTTGAAAAGCAATAGTTTGTGCAGCTATATAATTATCGCCGTATTTTGTAGCATACGCATTCGCCATATACAATGCCACATTTAGAGCAACCGCCCTAATTATTAAATTAAAACTTATTGAAAGTAAATTTTTAATTTCTTTATTAAATGGAAATTTTAATCGATAACTAAAAGGTGTTTTTTTTAACAATAAAATTAATGCAAAAATTGCCATAACTCCTTGTGCAATTACACTTGCCCACGCAGCACCTTTTACATGCATTGGTGCAATTAATCCTTCTATTCCATAAACTAATATAAAATCTAATCCAACATTCAAAACAGCTCCAACAATACTTATAATCATTGGCCAATAGGTGTTTTGCAGGCCTCTAAAAACTCCAAAAGCTGAAAATACAAAAAGTGTTAATGGAAATCCTATAGCGCGTATTTTGTAATAATCTACAGCATAATTTAAAATCAATCCATCAGCATTGTATAATTGAAAAATCTCATTTACAAAAAATAAGGTCACTAAATAAATAACAATACTTAATGCTAAATTTATTGCGATAATTTGCGCTGGTAACGAATCTATTTCGGTGAGTTTTTTTGCACCCAAATACCTGCCTACGGTAGCTGAAATTGCAGAGCGTGTTTGTGCCAAAATCCAAACTAACGCAGAAATAAATGAACCTGCAATACCCACAGCAGCCAATGCTTCAGTTGGATTTATTTGTATATTACCAACAATTGCAGTGTCTGTAATGGATAATAACGGCTCAGCTATTCCAGAAATTATAGCAGGAATGGCAAGTTTATTAATACCTTTAAAAGTAATAATGGAATCTTTATACATTTAACAATTTTTCGTAACAATAAAATGGATGTTCACTTTGTTTAGGAAAATAAATAGATGCTAATTTTATATAATTACGCTTTTCGTAAAATTGCTGATTGTGCAAATTTTTACTAAAAGTATCTAACCTAATTGAGTAAAAATTATGTTCTTCTGCATAATTTTCGGCAAAATGCATTAGCAACTGCGCGTTTCCTTTACCTTGATAATTTGGGTGAACAGCCAATCTATGAATATATAAATTGTTCCCATTTTCAGTCAACCATTTTACTGATTTATATTCGACATCTTCAATTTTTGTAAGTACAATTATGCCAATTATTAGGTTGTTTTCAACCAATTTCCAAAGCTGATTTAATTCAATATCTTTTTTTAAAACTTCTTTTGAAGGATAGTATTGGTTCCATTGAAATATTCCTTTTTCAATCAAATGCTTAGCACAACTTTTTGTAATAGAAAAAATGGCATCTAAATTTAATATGTGTGCTTTTTCAATTTTCATTTATTTTTTAAAATAAAATTAACACTTAAATTTACCGCTTCTGCTAGGTGAGTTGGCATTTTATCACTTTCCCAAGGTTGTGTACACCCTAATGGATGATTCATTTCAGGTATTAAAATAAGTTCACTTTTGGGACTCCAAGTATGTAATTTTTTTGCTTCTTTTGGCAAAACTACTATGTCTTCTTCTCCATGAATAATTAAATGTGGGATTTTTAAAGTTGAAGCTGCTCTTTTAATTGTTAATCGTTCTTCATGCTCTTTAAAGCTAGTGTAAAATTGAAAATAATGTGGCATTTTTTGTTTTGTTCTAGTGTTTTCTATGAAGGAAACACCTACTTTTTTCCAAAATTTCAATTCTTCCTCCTTTGGAAAACGAGCTCCAAAATCAGAAACCCCTGACCAGGAAATAACTTTAGAAATATGCTTATTTTCTGAAGCTTTTATAGTTACAATTCCTCCTCCGCGAGAATGTCCAATTAGAGATATATTATTAATATCAATTTCATTTTTAAAATCTGAATTGGTTATTAACCACTCAATTATATCCTCTAAATCATTTAATTCAGTTATAAAATTATTTTGTCCGAAAGCTTCTAAATCTGGGAAATCTATAGGATTTTCAACTGTTCCTCCGTTATGCGAAAAGTTAAATTTAACAAAAAACAAATCGTTTTTCACAAATTCATTGGCGGCTAAATTCCAAGCGCCCCAATCCTTATATCCTTTATAGCCATGGCAAAAAATTATAATCGGTTTTTTAATATTATTTTTCACATAAAAAACATCGGTTAAAATAGGCTTATCATGATGGTTACTTTTTACTAAAATATTTGGAGTTTTAATCATTTTTGTTTTTTAAAATGGCAAATTTTCGTTTTGAATAAATGGAATATTTGGATTTAAAATTTCCTTAATTAAATTCTTAATTTCAACTATAAAGTTATTCATTATTTCCTCTGAAACCAGGCTATCTACACCTCTATATTTTTCAGAAAAATTCATTTTTAAAAACCCAGCATTTAAATTTTTAAAAGAAACAATACCGCTTTCCAATTGACTTAAATTAATATTAGATCTCGAAGCATACATATAAGAATACAACATAACTTGCATTGCTTTAGTATATTTATAATCTTCTTTAATAATACTGAAATCATTCATTTTTAACTGATTGGCATCCACTTTTCCCGTTTTGTAATCTATAATTCTGGTAACACCATCCAACTCGTCAATTCTATCAACTATCCCTCTTAAACTTATAGGAAAGTCAATTCCTTCAACAGTAATTTCTGTATTTAGTTTTGCTTCTAAAGCAATTATTTTTAATTTTTTCTTTTGGCTTAAGAATTTTAATTCTTGCTTTAAAAATCGTTTAATATGATTTTTACAAACTTCAAAAATTAATTTATTTTTACCAATTTCAATATTTCCTTTTAAGTAATGTTTTTCAAAATATATAACAAGTAATTTTTCTACGTTTTTCTGCATTTCCACAATGTTTTTTATTGATAAAAACTTATTGATAAATGGCTTATATAAATGCTCTAAAACATCATGTATAACTGAACCCATTGTATTTGCTGCAATGGTTTCTTCGACTTCATCATCAGCTTTAATTTTTAATACTTTTTGTTCATAAAAACTAATTGGGTTGTAAATATATGTTGCCAATGCAGAAGGTGAAATTCCCTGAGAAAAAACTTCTTTTAATTTTTCAATAATCTCAGATGTTTTTTCAATTTGAATTAAAATTTCTTCAGAATGTTTTACTTTAGGACTAATAACAATCTTTTTTATATTTGGATTTTTAATTTCTAACTGTGTTAAAAACCGACTTTTTTCTCCAGATCCGTAGCCATCTGTTTCTGTATTATATATTAAATATACCTTTTTCGCACGTAGCATCAATCGCTGAAAATGATACGAAAAAATAGCATCTTTTTCTTGATATGTTGGCAAGCCAAAGTGTCTTTTCACATCAAACGGCACAAAAGAGTTTTCATTTTTGTTTCCTGGTAAAATACCTTCATTTACAGATGTAATTATAACTGTTTCAAAATCTAACACTCTAGTTTCAAGCATTCCCATTAACTGTAAACCTTGCAATGGTTCTCCTAGAAATGATAATTTTTCATTTTTTAGCAATGTATTATAAAAAATAGAAAGTGTTTTTAAATCTGAAATATGATTGTATGTACTATTTAAGGTTTCTAATTGTTGAAATAACATGAAAAAACGATATAAATACTCCTTATCAACACCAACTACCAAATTTTTAAGTTCATTAATTAAACCTATACATTGTTTAATAACATCATTAACACTGTCTGAAAATTTAAATAAAGAAAAAACTATAGACAATTGCTCCAAATCATCGTCTTCAGTATAATATTTTAATGCTTTTAGTGATAAAAAAATACTATTTTCACTTTTTACTTTTGCAATTATTTTTTGAAGAGATTCTCCTTGCAATTTATTTAAAAAAGGGTCATTTAGTAAATTTAAAATATCTTTATAATAAAATTGCGTCTGATTTACCTTATTAAATTTTTGTTGATTTAAATGTAGCTTAAAAAGCTTATCAAACAGGTTAGCAATAGGAATATCTTTTAAAGGATAACCCATTGTAATATTTATACTTTTTACCGCATTTGGAAGTGAATTTAGGGTTAATGATAATAAATTTTCATCAGCCAAAACCAAGGCTGTTTGATTAAAATTATCAAATTTTGAAAGCAGTTCTCCAACAAATTTTATTTGAGTTATATTTTTTGGCGCTCCAATGAATTCAATATTTTTATCTTCTAACTCAGTATTATCAACCCATAAAAATGGATGATTCTCGTAATATGTCCAACTTCTTTTATACTTTCTTAAAAATACTCCAGCTTCATTATTATAATTTAATAATGCTACATTTGTATCCCAATAAACTGAAGCTAAATTATTATTTAATAATTCCTGAAAAATAGTTTCTTCTGCCTTATTTAAGGCATTGAAACCAACAAAAACAATCTGTTTATCTTGATTATTATTTATATAATATTCCAAATTTTCTGTAGCTTCTCTATAAATTAAACCTTGATATCCAAATTTATTGCTTTTAAGTTTTTCATATAATGCGTTATACAAAAGGTTTAAATACTCAAAAAATTGTAGATAATTTACAGCTAACTTACTAGGTGTTTTATCTTGAAACCAATGATCTAATTTTTTTAAATCTCTTAAATTTAAAAAGAAATCTTTAGAATTTACTAAATAGCTATCAATTTCATTAAAATCATGCAGTGCAATTGTAGCCCATTGTGAAAATGTTTCAAAAGGTTCAACTAAATCTTCTGGTAATTCATTTTTATAAATACTATAAAACTCAAAAAGCAATTGGGTATTATCTATTAAATTGATATCGGCCAATTCTTGAATATAATTTTCAATACTTACTATTTTTGGAAGAAATAAACTTGAAGGTGCTAGATTTATAATTTCTTTTTTCAAAAACAAACAGGCACGTTGGCTTGGAAGAATAAAAACTAACTTATTTAAATCGCTGTTTTTAGAAGAAATATCATCAACAACTTTTGAAATGAATGATTTCATATTTTATATAAAGTATAAAAATATAAAACCCATTTTAATTGATATAACTTAAAAAGGTATTTCTTAAATATATTTTAAAAAACAAAAAAGCCATTCTATTTGAATGGCTTTTTAAAATTATTAAGTTGTATAATTAATTTACCAATTTTATATCAACTCTTCTGTTTGCTGCTCTACCAGCCTTATACATATTGCTTTCTACAGGTTGTGTTTCCCCAAAACCTTCTGCGGTTAAATTGTTAGATGAAACACCTTTAGATACTAGGTAATTTTTTACTGCATTTGCTCTTTTTTCAGATAATTCCATATTACTTTCGTAGTTTCCAATACTATCTGTATGTCCTGAAATTGCAAACTTTGCAGTTGGATATTTATTCATTATTTCAGCTGCTTCATCCAATTTTGAGATAGTCTCAGCTTTAAAAGTATCTTTAGCAGTATCAAAATAAACAGTTTTAAACAACTCTTCTAGTTTTGCAATATCTTTAACACTAACTTCTGGACAACCTTTATTAGAGGCTATTCCTACCAAATCTGGACAAGCATCATCTTTATCTAAAACTCCATCACCATCTGTATCTGGCCAAGGACAGCCATTATTTGATTCAGGACCGGCTACATTAGGGCAATTATCTTTTGAATCTATAATGCCATCGTTATCCGTATCTGGACAACCTTTGTTTACTATGGTTCCTTTATCGTTTGGACAAGCATCATCTTTGTCTGCTATTCCGTCATTATCAGTGTCGGGACATCCATTTAAAGATTCTAATCCTGCTACATTAGGACAATCGTCTTTAGAATCTATTACACCATCATTATCACTATCTGGACAACCGTTATATTCCGCTAAACCAAACATTTCAGGACAAGCATCATCTTTATCATACACTCCATCATTATCAGTATCTGTTCCTCCAAATTTAATAATTAAACCTGCTGAATGTTGAAAATGTTGAATTATATTACTTTCAAAAGTATGTTTATATTTAGATTCTAAATTAAATCCTACATTGTCATTAAACCAAAAGTTAACACCTAAACCTGTGTTAAATGTACCTGTTCCATATTTATCCATCCAAACATAACCTCCACCTACTGTCGCATAAGGATCAAACCAGGCAGTATCTCCTATTACATTATTTAAATCATATTTTACACCTCCATCCAACGAGAAATAAGTACTCTTAACACTATTAGGCCCAATAATTGAGATTGAATTAATAGATCCAGCAGCTTCAATACTAAAACCGTCTTCAATATACTTGCCAACAGTTACTCTTGAAATAGCGGGTACAATATTATAATGATTAGCATCAGTATATTTATTAAACCAAGATCCGTGCCCCGATATTCCTGGATTTGTTGGATAAAAATCAACTGCATTTAATCCAATTCCAATTGACCAAGGGTTATTACTATCCTGAGCTTCTAGTGAGTTAATACCTATAACTAACACTAAAGCAAATAATCCTAATTTTAAATTATTCATAATTATATTCATTTATTAAAACTTATTTTATGAATGCAAAGTTAATTTATTTTTTACTAATATATTAATTTATATAAAAAAAGCCACTTCTAAAAAAGTGGCTTTTAAATATCTATATAAATGAAACTATTTTACCTCATTTATTTCTACTCTTCTATTGTTAGCTCTACCTTGATTGGTATTATTAGAATCAATAGGAGCAGTTTCTCCAAATCCAACAGCTCTTAATCTATTAGCAGCAATTCCTTTATTAATAAGATAGTCTCTTACTGAATTAGCTCTATTATTAGACAAAGTCATATTCATCTTATCATCACCTGTGTTATCAGTATGACCATCAATTGAGAACTTAAATTGTAAGTTATGCGTTTGACTTAATATGTCAGCTACTTGATTTAAAATTGTCGCTGCATCAGGTCTAATATTAAACTTAGCAGTATCAAAATATACTCCTCTTAATGCATCGTCTAAAGTTAATTGGTCAGCAAACATTTCTGGACAACCTTCATTAGAAGCAGGGCCAGGAACTTCAACACATCTATCAATTATATCAATAACTCCATCTTCATCAGTATCTTTGTAAGGACACCCTGAGTTACCTTTTGGACCAGGAACATCAATACAAGCGTCATCTCCATCTGCAACACCATCACCATCTTTATCAGGACAACCGTGTAAAGCTTTTAAACCAGCAACAGTAGGGCATTTGTCTTTAGAATCTTCAACACCATCACCATCCGTATCAGGACAACCTTTAAACTCCGCTAAACCTGGAACTTCTGGACATTTATCACAACAATCCATTACACCATCATTATCGATATCTGTATCTGGACAACCTCCAAATTCAGCTAAACCAGCTACATCTGGACATTTATCTTCTTTATTGCTAACACCATCACCATCTAAATCTTTATTTCCTAATTTCCAAGTTAACCCAACAGAATGTTGAAACATTTTAAAATCAACTGGTGTATTTACTTTTTTATAACCTGAAGTAAAGTTGATTCCAACATTATCAGTAATCCAAGCATTAAAACCAGCACCAAGATTTAAACCTAACCCATTTTGAGAGCCAACCCAGTTTTCACCAAGACCAGCATATAAAAATGGATCAAACCAGCCTGTTTGACCAAAAGCATTATTTAAATCATATTTTACGTTCAAATCTAAACCGAAAAATGTTACGTCTGCTGAACCCCAAGGTGTATCGACTTTATTCAACGCTCCGGCTAATTCTAAACCAAATCCGCTTCCAATATATCTTGCAACAGAAACTCTGCTTAACCATGGAATTGCATTAACGTTATTTCCATTAAAATCATAAGATCCAAAATAACCTGATTTTACATCAGAAGTTGTACTAATATCAATAGCATTTGCTCCAACAGTTAACATCCAAGGATTTTCTTTGTCCTGAGCGCTAGCATTGCTATAAGATGCAATTAATAACAAAGCCAAAATGGCAATTTTTAAATGTTTCATTTTCAATAAATTAAATTAAATGTTCTTTTTATTTTTAAAGTAAAATAAGCTACCTTTACATAACTAATGTAGCAAATTTACAAAATATTCTTAAATAGAAGACAATATTATAATAAATCTAAATAATTTTCAGCTTTTTTCCAATATTTATAAAGGCTATTAGTGCTTTATCTAGGTGTTTTTTGCTATGTGCCGCAGATAATTGCACTCTAATTCTCGCCTTTCCTCTAGGAACAACAGGGAAAAAGAATCCAATTACGTAAATTCCTTCTTTTAAAAGCATATTTGCCATTTCTTGTGAAAGTTTTGCATCATATAACATGACTGGCACAATTGCGG
>Ga0102815_10000639_pt1 | contig 22961 bp, 16 predicted proteins | sample ColrivemetaGS759_FD_79113 | JGI IMG/M metagenome (GOLD analysis project Ga0102815, IMG submission 79113) | Estuarine microbial communities from the Columbia River estuary - Ebb tide ETM metaG S.759 | ecosystem: Environmental > Aquatic > Marine > Intertidal zone > Estuary | place: USA: Columbia... | reverse complement strand
TTGCGATCGGACAAAGGACGATTGGGGTCACGCGATTCATCGTTCATGCTATTGGAATCCTCCGCGGTTCCCGGCTGCATACGCATGTAAGACCGACAGGGTCACTGCCACTCGGCACGATTCTAACCGCTACGACACGGATATTCACCCGCGATGCTGGCATTCACGGAGATGTTATCCGGTCAGCGGATCAACAACCCGATGCGCGCAGTTTCGCCGCGGGCAGGTCCGACAGGACAAACCGACCGGTTCGAATGCGGTCGCACGATCCGGGGCATAAACCGTGTGCCGAGCATCTTCGTCGCTGAGTACACACATATCGGTCAGATAGTGCCGCGCCCGGCCGAAACCTACGGAGTCACTATTCGCGGCCCGGGCAACAAAGACAAAACCCTCACCGGAGGGCAGCTGCACGTGCTGGCGCAGCACCGCATTCGGGGTCTGCTGCGCGCGATAAAGAATCCATAGCGGGCAGGACGAACCGTAGCGTGGCACCAACAAGCCTGGCAGGTTACGTGACAGCGTAATATTTCCAGAGGCATTGGCCTGATAGAAACCGAAGCGGGGATTCTCAACGCCAGCCGGAAGCGCGCTCAGGCGTTCGCCTATCAACTGGAAGTCCACACCAAAATCGTCACTCAACATTTCCAGGTCATACTTCAATTCCGACGCTCGCTGCCCGAGGAAGCCCATGGGAACCAGGACGGCACCGACGGCGTAGCGCAGCAGAATTTCGTGGCTGCGGGCGCGCGCCACATCGGTTTCGAGCTGGACTTCAGCGGATACGATTTTGCGTACCAATTTATCCAGCTGCTTGTTAACCAGCAGCTGTGCTGCGCTGAAACGCGTGGCTGCCCTCCCTTCGGGAAGCTTCGAATGCAATTGTTCGGCCCGTCGCTCTATCTCAGCAAAGTGATTCTGGCGTTTATCGAACAGGGCATCAACCTCGTCAAGGGGGGTCAGTGTGCGTCTCGCCCAGGCTGCATTGTCAAAATAGCTTGCCAACGCATCGCCCAATTTACACAGATGTTGACTCTCCTCGTGCATGATGGCGTAAAACCGGTCGCGTTCGGCAGTTTCAATCTCGGGATACTGGTCAATAATTTCTGACGCCGAATAGAGCGAGGCAATACGGGTCAGCATCGTATGCACCGTTTCACCAAGGAATGGGTCGTGATTCAGCCGATCACTTAGTATCTGCGCGGTGTTGGTAGCCTGGCGCTCGGAGCGCGACAGGGCCAGGATTCCGCGCACCCATCCGGGGAAGCGGCCGATCAACTCCCCAATACGCTGTTCTTCGATACCAAGCGCCAGCATTTCAGGGTTCTGTGCAATTTCTTCCAGCGTTTCCAGCAGGCGGCGATCAGCAGCGCCGTCAAGTTGATCAAGCCGGAGATCAAGTGCATTGGCCACCTTGCGCAACAGCGTGCCACCGATGTCCCGCTTGTTATGCTCGATCAAGTTGAGATAGGACGCCGAGATTTCGACCTGACGCGCCAGGTCGGCCTGGGTAACGCCGATTTCGCGGCGTCGTTCGCGGATCCTGGGACCCAGAATATTGCGTTTCATGCTTCGTTTCGACGCATCACGCGGGCGAGTTCCAGTCAATTATTAACAACTTAACACTTCACCTGTTTGTTAAATTTACAAAAGTATTGTTATTTTTCACATACTTATTGAATTATTACCGTCAGTCAATGATTCTTGCCACGCTTAATTGCATTAACGCGGTGCAAATCGAGGGATTTTACTCGGTAGCCGTACCCAAAATAACTCGGAGGACTCGTAACTAATGAGTAAAATTGACAACTCAAAGCGCAGCTTTCTAAAGACCAGCGCAATACTCGGTGTCGGCGTTTCAGCACCAATGATTTTCACCAATGCCCATGCGGCATACCAAAACGAACCAAAAGGCTCTACCGTTACTTTTGGTTTTAACGTGCCACAGACCGGTGCCTACGCAGATGAAGGCGCGGACGAACTGCGCGCTTACAAGCTTGCAGTTCAGCACATCAACGGTGAAGGCGATGGCGGCATGCTGAACACCTTTTCATCAAAAGCACTGGGAGGCAACGGCATTAACGGCAAGAAAGTCGTGTTTGTTACAGGCGACACTCAAACCAAATCGGATGCTGCACGTGCTTCAGCCAAGCGCATGATCGAAAAGGATGGCGCTATCATGATCACCGGCGGTTCTTCATCCGGTGTGGCGATCGCAGTTCAAGGTCTGTGTCAGGAAGCCGGCGTTATCTTCATGGCGGGTCTGACTCACTCCAATGACACCACCGGTAAAGACAAGAAAGCCAACGGTTTTCGTCACTTCTTCAACACAGAAATGACCGGCGCAGCACTGGCCCCGGTACTGAAGAACGCTTACGGCACCGATCGTGTCGCCTACCACCTGACTGCAGATTACACCTGGGGCTACTCTCAGGAAGGCTCTATCCGCAAATATACCGAGGCGATGGGTTGGAAAACTATACAGGCAGTTAAAACGCCGGTAGGTGCAGGTGACTTCTCGCAGTACATCACTCCGGTACTGAACTCTGGCGCCGACGTGCTGGTTCTGAACCACTATGGCAAGGATATGGTCAATTCACTGACCCAGGCGGTCCAGTTCGGCCTGGCCGACAAAATGGTCAATGGTAAGAAATTCGAGATCATCGTGCCGCTGTACTCACGTCTGATGGCAGCGGGCGCAGGCTCAGCCGTCAAGGGTATTTTCGGTTCTACCAACTGGCATTGGTCACTGCAGGATGCGGGCTCGCAAGCGTTCGTCAAATCCTTCGGTAAGGCTTACGGCTTCCCGCCGAGTCAGGCCGCCCACACTACCTATTGCCAGGCGCTTCTGTACGCAGATGCCTGTCAACGTGCTGGCACCTTTATGCCAAGCGAAGTAGGTAAGCAACTGGAGGGCTTCAAGTTTGACGGTCTGGGCAATGGTCCGACAGAGTATCGTGCTGACGATCACCAGTGCTTCAAAGACGTTCTTGTCGTGAAGGGTAAAGAGAACCCGACATCCAAGTTCGACGTACTCGAAGTGGTTGAAGTTACTCCGCGTGCGCAGGTCGAGTACGAGGCCAGCATGCTGGGTGGCAACCTCGGCCCGTACAACAACGGCTAGTACTACAGCAGAGCAGTAAGCTTGTACAAGCTTACTGTAAAACTGCTGGCACAGGGACAAAGCGGCACAGGGACGTGCCACATTATTTCAGGCTCCGCAATCCATGCGGGGTTGGCAGTGGTGACTATACCGCTGTAACAATCGAAACGATAAACGGGACTAACCAAGTGGACGCTTTTCTATTGCAAGTATTAAACGGCCTGGACAAGGGTGGTGCTTACGCGTTGATCGCGCTCGGCTTGACGCTCGTGTTCGGTACTCTCGGCGTCGTCAACTTTGCGCATGGCGCACTGTTCATGCTTGGCGCCTTCTGTGCAGTGACACTGCAATCTCTGCTAACACTGGAGAGGGTTGTTCTGGACACCGAAAAACTCACCGCCTGGGGCACTCCCATGGAGATCCGCACCCCTTACATAGTGGAACGGTTCGGGGATTTCGGCATGACACTAATTGACTGGTCGGTGCCTTTGGCCATCCTGCTGGCGATCCCGATCATGCTGTTGCTCGGGGTAATCATGGAACGCGGGCTCATTCGCCATTTCTATAAACGCCTCCACGCCGACCAGATCCTGGTCACCTTTGGTCTCGCTATCGTAGTGCAGGAAATCGTCAAGGCACAGTTCGGAGCGAATCCTATCCCGCAACCAGCACCCTCCATGTTTACCGGTTCAGTCGACATCGGTCTGATGCTCGGCTTTGCGGAAAATGCCGTGGTCTACCCCCTGTGGCGCATTGTTTACCTGTTGTTTGCCGGCGTAGTGATCGCCGCAGTATTCGCCTTTCTGCAATACACCACCTTCGGCATGGTAGTGCGTGCCGGTATGGCAGATCGAGAAACGGTTGGACTGCTCGGCATCGACATCGATCGCCGTTTCACCATCGTCTTTGGACTCGCTGCGGTAGTCGCCGGAGTCGCCGGGGTAATGTACACGCCGATCCTGTCACCCGATTACCATATGGGGATGGATTTCCTGGTGCTCAGTTTCGTTGTGGTGGTGGTAGGTGGTATGGGTAGTCTTGGTGGTGCAGTGGCAGCCGGGTTTCTGCTTGGGATACTGCAATCCTTTGCCTCGATGAATGAGGTGAAGTCGTTGTTACCTGGCATCGATCAGGTTGTTATTTATCTGGTCGCGGTCATCGTGTTGCTGGTCAGGCCACGCGGCCTGTTCGGGCGCAAAGGCGTAATGGAGAGCTAGACAATGATCAATTTCAATGTAAAGAACAAAGATCACCTGCTGCTCATCGGCTTCATCATTGTGGTCGCGCTGGCACCGATTATCATGGCGCCAATCGGTGGCGGCTATCCCGACTTACTGCAGAAATTTGCAATCTTCGGTATTTTTGCCATCGGCTTCAACATACTGTTCGGACTGACCGGTTACCTGTCATTTGGTCATGCGGCCTTCCTCGGAGTCGGTTCGTATACCGCAGTGTGGACATTCAAGTTGCTGACCATGAACGTTATCCCGGCACTGATATTGTCCACCTTGCTCGCTGGTGTCTTCGCGCTGTTGATCGGTTTCATCGTATTACGCCGATCCGGTATTTACTTTTCAATACTGACACTGGCATTTGCACAGATGTCCTACAACCTGGCTTACTCGGTATTGACCCCAATCACCAACGGTGAAACCGGATTGCAGTTGAGACTCCATGATGCCCGGGTACTCGATGGCCTGTTTGGCGTCACCCGTGGTGAAGGTTTGCCATCAACATCACTGTTCGGTATGTCGATGTCCGGGTGGAGCGGGTATTACTTCTGTGGTGTGATAATGATTATCGCCTTCTACATTTCAATACGTATTTTCCGTTCACCCTTCGGCATGATGCTGCGCGCGGTCAAATCCAATCAAAATCGCATGTCCTACACCGGACTCAATACCAGACCTTATACGCTGGCGGCATTTGTCATCTCAGGCATGTACGCTGGCCTCGCCGGGGGTCTGATGGCGATTACCGACCCGCTCGCGGGGGCCGAACGCATGCAGTGGACTGCTAGCGGCGAAGTTGTATTAATGACTATCCTCGGTGGTACCGGTACTTTGCTCGGCCCCGTCATCGGCGCTGGCGTTATCAAGTATTTCGAAAACATTTTTTCCTCGTTCAACGACGGCATTCTGATGGAAGCGTTTTCCTGGCTACCCGAATTTCTGCAACACGCGATGGTGTCGGTCATAGGTCTGTTCGTTGGTGAGGGCTGGCATCTAACCCTGGGCGCATTGTTCATGATCATCGTGATTTTTCTGCCGGGTGGACTGATTGAGGGTATTAGTCGCATAGGCAACGTGATAAGGAGTTGGCGTAAGCCGAAGCCCTTATCGACCACTGAGGCCGATACGGCCGCATCCGAGTAGAATCTTATGTCAATTCTGTCCGTAAAAAATGTAAACAAGCAATTCGGCGGCCTCAAGGCACTGAATGAAGTCAATCTCGAGATTGAAGCCGGCACTGTACATGCGATCATCGGACCTAACGGTGCGGGTAAATCTACCCTGTTGAACTGTTTTGTCGGGCGCCTCGACCCCGACACCGGTAGCGTCGATTTCGATGGTGTGTCCCTGCTCGGTATGAAACCGCATGAGATCAATCAGGTCGGTGTCAGCCGCGTTTTCCAGACACCCGAGATTTTTGGCGATCTGACCCTGGTCGAGAACGTCATGATCCCGGCATTCGCGAGCCGCGATGGCGCCTTTCGACTTAACGGCTGGGGACAGGTCGCAGATGAGAATGACGTTCGTCAAAACGCCATGGAACTACTCGAAGATGTCGGTCTGGTCGAACAGTCTGACACTGTGTCGAATCAGTTATCACGTGGCGACAAGCGGAGGCTCGAACTGGCCATGTGCCTGGTGCAGAAGCCAAAACTGTTGCTGTTGGATGAACCGACTGCAGGCATGGCGCGTGCCGACACCAATAACACCATCGACCTGCTGAAGAAAATTGCTGAACGTGGCCTGACCATGGTCATCATCGAGCACGACATGCACGTGGTTTTTTCACTGGCGGAAAAGATTTCGGTACTGGCGCAGGGAACGGTTATCGCCGAAGGCCTGCCCAATGAGATCAAGGGTCACCCGAAAGTTCAGGAAGCCTACCTGGGAGGAGCACACCTGTGAACGACAGCAATCAATCCGGCGAAACTACACCAGAAACTCTGCTCGGCGAATCGGCTTTTAGCGGCAAGGTCGCACCGGGCGTCAGTGCGGTCACAGCAAAGGGTGGCCAGCGCGCCTTCTTCTCGGTCTGGGATCTACATGCCTACTACGGAGAAAGTTACATTGTTCAGGGCGTCAGCTTCGATATTCGCGAGGGCGAGATTGTCGCCTTACTCGGGCGTAACGGAGCGGGTAAAACCTCCACTTTGCGCGCTCTCGCGCGAGTAGATTCACCGGAACTACGTCACGGGGAAATCTGGCTCGATCACAAGCCTCTGCACGAGATGAAGGCTTTCGAGGCCTCGCAAAATGGACTCGGCCTGGTGCCGGAGGATCGACGCATCATCCAGGGACTGACCGTCGAAGAAAATTTGCAACTGGCCCAGATTGCACCACCAAAAGGCTGGTCTATTGAACGGGTGTATGATCTCTTCCCACGACTCGGAGAACGTCGAAACCAGGAGGGTACGACCCTGTCCGGCGGCGAGCAGCAAATGCTCGCACTCGCCCGCGCGCTGGTACGTGACATGAAATTACTGCTACTCGACGAGCCTTATGAGGGATTGGCACCGGTCATCGTACAGGAAATTGAAAAGACCCTGGAACAGATCAAGGCACTCGGCATGACCACTATCATCGTCGAGCAGAATGCCGTCGCTGCCCTGCATCTTGCGGATCGCGCATTGATTCTCGACATGGGTAAGATCGTATTTGACGGCACAGCGCAGGAAGTTCTCGAGAACGAAGATCTGCGACACGAGTACCTCGCTATCTAACGCCAGAGCAGTTATTTCTCGCTTTGCATACAGCCTGAGACAACCTGGAAACGAGGAGTGTCATCAATCGATGATGCTCACTCCCACGATCGTATGGCAGCTCGGTCTTTCTGGCCTGAGCATCGAACAATCCCACAGTCAGGAATCAATGAATAATGATGACAAAGTCGATTTCTCATGGGTATCAACACATCAGCCTTTTATAATTCGGATTTGTAACCCGTCAACCAACCCGGCCGAGAATTCGATCCAGCATACGGTCAGTCAGCACGCGCCTTAACCAGCCGAACAGATAAGTAGGGAAAGTGACCGGATAGCGTATCCTCGGCCGCTTACTTTCCAGAGCGTGCACCACGCGTTTAAGCACCGCCTCCGGAGGCAAGGTAAATGGCTGCACCTTCCCTGTTACTTCAAAGCGCTGGATCATTTTTTGGTAGCGTTCTTGATGAATGCTGCTCGCCACATCGATGTATTTTTGAAAGGCACGATGGGCATTGGGTCGAAATTGGCTCTCTATCGGACCAGGTTCAATCAAACTAACGTGAATATCAGTGCCGGCAAGCTCCAGTCGCATGGTGTCACTGAATCCCTCGATGGCGAATTTACTGGCATTGTAGGCCCCTCGCATCGACATCGCTGCAAACCCCAATATTGAACTGTTTTGAATAATGCGTCCGTAGCCTTGCGCCCGCATAACCGGAATGATGAGATTGGTCAGCTCCATCCAGCCGAACACATTGGTTTCAAATTGTTGCCGTATTGCCGCGCGACTAAGATCTTCACAGGCACCCGGCTGGCCATAGGCGCCGTTGTTGAAAAGCGCATATAATTTTCCACCGGTTTTATCCAGAACCTCCTCAACAGCCGACTGAATGCTCGAAGAATCACAGTAATCGAGCACCAGACACTCCATACCTGCCGCGTGAAATGGAGCACAATCACTCGGATCGCGAACACTGGCGAAAACCCGGTATCCACGCTGATGCAATCCCTGTGCCACGCATTTACCAATGCCACTCGAGCACCCGGTGATCAATATGTTGCGGTCTTGTGTACTGGTAATGTTGGTCACAAATTCCCCATTCAGGCTAGCAGCCTCATTCATAGCGACGCTGCATTGTCGACATCGTTGCTGCTATTGTCGAGAGTTGACGTCTATTAAAAGAATTTATCGAGGGCATGCTGAAGAAAAGCCCCGGGTGCCTTTGTTTGGCCTGGTGATGGACTCAGTCTGATGCAAACTTGTCTCCGGGAGAATCCCTGGTAAACGGGAAAATACAGGGAAACAATCCTGTTTATTACGTTCAAAATTCTAGTTTTCAGCGGATTTTGTCGCCAGATCAGTGACTTACATCAAATCAATTCTCGTTCGGAAAATAATAACAGGGAATTATCAGGACAGACGAGTTTTTAGAAGGGACAATACCGTGTATTGAATGATTTCTGCTGAAAAACAATATCGTTTGTACTGATTTGAATTTTTCATTCAGCAATTATCGCCAGGTGGCAGTTAACTTGTCAGTACCAACTTTACAATACCCATGGCTGCGGTAAAGGAGCAGTTTATTTAGAATCTAAGCTTTTTTCACATCCCATACAGTATTAGAATCGCTCGCCATGTCACCGCCCCAACACTCTTTCCGATCTCAAATTTTACAACAATGCCATGGTGTCGATCGAGCCAGGCTATTGCGCCTGGCAAACAAAACAAACCACCTCGATAAAGACGAAAAACGCAAACAAAAATTACAGTCCGCTATAGCAACGTCCATACAAAAAGTAACGTTGCGCCAGCAACAAAAACCGGGATCTCAGCTCGATCAAAGCCTGCCATTTTTTCAACACCAGCAGGAAATAACCGACACCATTGCTGCAAACCAGGTCACTATAATTTGTGGTGAAACAGGCTCTGGAAAAACAACCCAGCTGCCGCAGCTCTGCCTCGACCTTGGGTTAGCTGACTATGGCATGATCGGACACACCCAACCGCGTCGAATCGCTGCTCAGAGTGTTTGCAGTCGCATTGCTGGAGAGTTGAATACCGAGGTTGGTAAGGTCGTGGGTTACAAAATTCGGTTTGGCGATCATACCAGCGCTGACGGTTATATTAAGTTGATGACCGATGGCATTTTACTGGCTGAGATTCAAAATGACCGGCTACTCAATCAATACTCAACCATCATCATCGACGAAGCCCATGAGCGCAGTCTAAATATAGATTTACTACTGGGTTACATTAAACAGATTCTGCCCAGGCGACCTGACCTGAAGGTAATCGTTACCTCTGCCACTATCGATCCACAGCGTTTTTCAATTTACTTTAACGACGCGCCGATACTAAACATTAGTGGTCGTACCTTCCCGGTCGAAATGCGTTATCGGGCACCCGCGCAGGATGACCGTGACTATAATCAGGCATTAGTCGAAGCGGTGGAAGAACTGACTCAGGCGGGCAAGGAAGACATATTGGTTTTCTTCTCGGGTGAACGACAAATTCGCGAAGCGGCTGACAAACTGTCGAAGATTTTCCACAAAGACTATGACGTACTACCACTCTATTCGCGCCTGAGTCAGGGCGATCAACAGCGCATATTTCAACGTCACAGCAAACGACGTATTGTGCTAGCGACCAATGTTGCCGAAACATCATTAACCGTTCCAGGTATTCGATATGTTATCGATACCGGTCTGGCAAGGCTCTCGCGTTATTCCTGGCGGTCTCGCATACAGCGACTACCCATCGAAAAAATATCACAGGCATCAGCCAATCAACGCAGCGGTCGTTGTGGTCGAACAGCACCGGGTATTTGTATTCGGCTTTATGACGAAGAAGATTTCGACTCGCGACCCGAATTCACCGAACCAGAAATTCTTAGAACCAATCTCGCCTCGGTTATTCTACAAATGGATGGCCTTAATCTGGGTTCAATCAATGCCTTCGATTTCGTGGAAAGCCCCGATAGTCGTTTGATCAATGATGGCTATCGATTACTGTTCGAGTTGAAGGCGACCGACAGGGATGATCAGATCCTGCCACTGGGTCGAGAGATAGCATCGCTGCCGGTCGACCCCAGACTCGCCGCCATGCTGATTCGAGCACAACATCTCAGTTGTCTGAGTGAAGTATTGATAATCGTAAGTGCTTTATCGATCCAGGACCCGCGCGATTCCAGTGTTGACAACCGTCAGGCAGCACAGCAAAAGCATGCGGCCTGGCAAGATGATCATTCTGATTTTCTATTCTGGTGCAATCTCTGGACTGAGATGAAAACACAGCAATCCGAGCTTTCCAGAAATCAGTTTTCAAAATGGTGTAAAAAGCAGTTCCTGTCCTATCCTAGAATTCGTGAGTGGCAGGATATTCATTATCAGTTGAAGCAACAGTTAAAACGGCACTTTGAACAAGGAAAAAGTAAATTCCACACAAGTCAATCTGACCCTGATTCGATACATCGTGCCATTTTCTCAGGCGTTCCCAGTCACATAGCCAGCTTCGATAACGCTGAGGGAGGCAAAGGGCGGTTTCAGGCAACACGCGATCGCCAATTGTTAATCTTCCCCGGTTCAGGACTTGCGCGTAAAAACCCAAAATGGATTATGGCCTTCGCCTTAATCGAGACCACACGCTTATTTGCCCACGGCGTTGCTCGCTTCAATACCCAGTGGGCTATGCAAGATGCCACACATTTACATCAATATGATTACTACGAGCCCCACTGGCAGGCACAACAAGGTCGAGTTGCTGCTTTCCGAAACACTCGAATTTATGGTTTGTTGATTGAAGCGGGTAAGCGAATCAACTTTGCAACCATCGATCCAGTTCAAGCGCGAGAGCTATTTATTCTGCGTGCACTGGTAGAGGGTGATTACCGAACTGGCAATTCCGCGATCCGCGCTAATAGACAACTGATTGAACACTATCAACAACAGGAAGATAAACATCGTCGTCGCGATATTTTGATTAGCGATCAGCAATTGTTTCAGTTTTACGATCAACAGTTACCTGAGCAGGTAGTGGACGCGCCCAGCTTCGAAGCCTGGTACAAAATGCAACCACAGGAAACTGCCGACCTACTACTTCTCACTGAAGCCAGCCTGGTTGAACAAGTACCAGCACAAGACAGTGCCGCTGGTTTCCCGACCGAATTGAAGGTGCACAACCAAATACTCCAGCTCGACTATATGTTCGACCCCAGCAGTGAATTCGATGGCGTCACTGTGCGCATACCCCTTGTTTTGCTCAATCAGTTTCAGTCCAGCGATTTTGACTGGCTAGTGCCCGGGTTACTGAAGCAGAAAATCGAAGGTTTAATACGAAGCTTGCCACGATTAATCCGCAAGAATTTCATTCCCGTTAGCGACTTTGCCGAAGCCTGTTTCCAACGCCTGGATAGTAACGGAAACTTGTTTATTGAATTACAGGAAGCATTATATCGAATGACTGGCGTGCGGGTTAAGGTATCTGACTGGCAGTTCGACCAACTCGATCAGCATTTTAAAATGCACTATTGGTTGGATGATCATGGTGAGTGTCTAATGCAGTCGCATAGTCTTGACGCGTTACAGAAAAGCTACGGCAGCAAAGCCAATCAAAGTTTTGAACAGCAGGTTCAACACGATGAATCGCTGGCTCAAAGTGGTTTAACCAACTGGGATTTTGGTGATTGGCCGGCAACTGTCGAAATTCAACAGGAAGCGGCTATTGGTATGGGTGACAATAATAAGGGTCAACTTGTTTACGCCTATCCGGCATTAGTCGACTACGAAGATTCAGTCTCTATCGAACTTTACGAAACCCAAAGCGATGCCGAGTTCTATCACGCAACGGGCATCGCACGACTAATTTTCTTACAACTGTCCCAAACCATAAAATATCTACGGAAAAACTTTCCCGAAATCAATGAGAGCGCTCTCATGTATTGCGCTATCGCCACGAAAGCTGAGTTGATAGAAGACATGATACTGGCGAGTATTTTCGATTGTTTTCTGAGCGGAGAATTACCCACTAGCAATCAAAGCTTTGCTGACTGCCTGAAGAAGAATGAAAACCAGTTCATCGACCACGCCAATAAACTGGCCGAGGTAACTCATCAGGTTCTCTCTGACTATCAAGCCGCAATCAGCGCTATCGATAATTCAAAATTACCAGTAGCTCATCGTGCTGACATGCACGAGCAATGTGGAAACCTGGTATACGATGGTTTTTTACGCGATATATCGATGCTAAATTTATCTCGCATGCCGGTTTATTTTCAGGCCATTCAAAAACGCATTACCAACTTCAAGTCGGGATCTACTCAAATCGACAACCTGCATACGCTGGTCAGAAAGTTCTGGGGGAAATATCTGGAACTCTCCGCAAGAGACAAAATTGATACGGCTAAACTGGAGCAGCTTCGCTGGATGATCGAAGAGTTCCGAATAGCGTGTTTCGCCCAACCGATGAAAACTAAGGTACCGGTGTCTGAGAATAGACTAAACACTTTACTGACATCTATAGGGCCGTGACGGGTACTGCCAGGTTAACTTCTCAAGTCGGGAAACTTCCCGTAATCCTTATCATTTTTAGATCACTGCACCTTCGATCGATTTTAACCGTGGCCACTGCGTGTACTAGTGGCGATTGAGCGCATTCGGATCCTTTGACGCGCTGCGGCTGTAAGCCGTGGGTCCATCTTCCAAACCGAACCGATCTATGGACTTCCCAGAGTTTGCTAGACACCTAATAGCGTTAAATGGACTTACCCCGCTCCGGTGGAAACTCACCCGAATAATACCATCTGCTCTTCGTATGCCGCAGGGCTTATATTTCCTACCTGCTGATGACGTCTCGCACGATTATAGAACACTTCGATATAGTCGAATATTTCAGCTCTCGCTTCTTCCCTGGTTTTAAATATATAGCGGCGGGTTTTATCTTTCTTCAGGCTGCTGAAAAAGGATTCGACGGCTGCATTAAATCGCTCTGCTGGTGTCTCGTACCCTAATCTTTTACGAGGTCGTTCACTTAGCTGCCGAGCGATGGCATTCAGCTTTGCATCCCGAACAGTCCTAGTTTGAGAAATGAATGGTGGGATAACCGGTGGGATAAATTAATTTATAAATAAAAAAGCCTCAACTATCTAATAGTTGAGGCCCTGTCTGGCGGAGAGAGAGGGATTCGAACCCTCGATACGCTATTAACGTATACTCCCTTAGCAGGGGAGCGCTTTCGACCACTCAGCCATCTCTCCAGATCTGGTCGCATAAACTACTCTGCAATAGCCCGATACACAAGGCTGTTGCGACGTTTTAAATCATAAAAAAGCGTGTTTTTCGCCTTGTTCTGTAAACCGGCCCTATGCTTCGGCTGTATTCCCGATTTGTTCCTCGTCTTCTCCGCCCTCAGCCTCGCCTCCTTCGGCCTTGATACGCTCGTAAATTTCCTCGCGATGTACCGCTACCTCACGAGGAGCGTTCACACCGATTCTTACCTGATTTCCCTTAACACCCAGAACGGTGACGGTTACCTCATCACCAATCATCAATGTTTCTCCGACACGCCGCGTCAATATCAGCATTCCTTATCACTCCACGTGAACATCACAGTAATCATTTCCTGCAGCCATCACAGGATCCGCAATTTTATGTTTTTACAGGTTTTATCCGAACCGCGGATAATTCTACCCTATTCAGCTTTGGCGAAGCTAGTTCAATGTTCAGGAGGCTGTTTTCAAATCAAACCCGTCATGCAAAGCGCGCACCCCGAGCTCGAGGTACTTTTCATCAACCACCACCGAAATTTTGATTTCTGAAGTCGCGATCATCAGGATGTTAATACCCTCATTGGACAGTATTTCAAACATGCGACTGGCGATTCCGGCGTGCGAGCGCATACCAACGCCAACGATCGAAATCTTGACGATCTTGTTGTTCCCCCGCACCTCCCGCGCCTTCAACCGTTCTGCGGTCTGCTGCAATGAACCCAGGGCCATATCAAAATCATTACGATGCACGGTAAAGGTAAAGTCGGTAGTCCCGTCTGCACTCACATTTTGCAGAATCATATCGACTTCGATGTTGGCATCCGAAATGGGACCGAGTATCTGGTAGGCAACACCAGGCGTATCAGAGACTCCGTTAATGGTTAACTGGGCTTCGTCGCGATTGAACGCGATACCCGAAATGAGGGCTTGTTCCATAGCTTTATCCGCACCGTATTCAGAAGTGATCAAGGTACCCTCGCCTTCCTCGAAGGAGGACAGCACGCGCAGCGGTACTTTGTATTTTTGTGCAAACTCGACAGCACGAATTTGCAGTACCTTGGAACCAAGGCTGGCCATTTCCAGCATTTCTTCAAAGGTAATGACATCCAGTCGGCGTGCCTGCGGTTCAACCCGGGGGTCGGTCGTATAGACACCGTCCACATCGGTGAAAATCTGGCACTCGTCGGCTTTCAATGCCGCAGCAAGCGCCACACCGGTAGTGTCCGAACCACCACGCCCGAGCGTGGTGATATTGTCCTGTTCATCGACACCCTGGAAACCCGCCACCACCACGATACGCCCTTGACGCAAATCATCGGTGATCTTCGCGTGGTCGATGGACTTGATGCGCGCCTTGTTGTGTGTGCTGTCGGTGGTGATCTTTACCTGGCCCCCTGTATAGGATCGCGCCGGGTATCCTCGCTTTTCAAACGCCATCGCCAGCAAGGCTATGGTGACCTGCTCACCGGTAGTCAACAGCACGTCGAGTTCACGCCCACGCGCCTGAGTGTCGATCTGCTTCGCCAGTGCAACCAGACGATTGGTTTCACCGCTCATGGCTGATACCACGACGACCATATCATGGCCGGCATCTTTATAGCCGATCACCTTGTCTGCGACAGCCTCAATACGCTCGACCGTGCCGACCGAGGTTCCGCCAAATTTTTGTACCAGTAAAGCCATTGCACCGTCATGAAAAAACGAGCGCGGATTATAGAAAATCTGAAGCTGTTTGTATAACCCTATTCGTAATCGCGCCGCATCGGGAATACAATGCAGCCTCCTGCCGGTTCTAGTCAGTAATCAGATGATCTCATTGCTCCAGTTCGATGCCCCGGTTCTGTTCGCGGTGGTATGCGTCATCCTGTTTGCAGGGTTGGTGCACGGCACCCTCGGTCTTGGCTTTCCGATGGTGGCGACGCCAATACTGGCGACGATGATGGATGTACGCAGTGCAATTTTAATCACTCTGCTGCCAACCATGGCGGTAAACATTGCCAGCATCGTAAACAGTAGGTCATCATTGGCGAGTACTCGACCTTTTATCCCGCTAGTTGGTTTCGCCCTGCTCGGATCGATCGCCGGCGCATCCGTCCTCGCCGTTACCGATCCGGCCCCATTCCGCATCGTCCTCGCCGGTCTGATTTTGCTTTATCTGTGGAGCAGCCTGCGTATTTCAAAACAATGGCTGGACGACAACTCGTTACTGGCCATGGCCGGCTTCGGCATCCTCGCAGGACTCGCGGCAGGCACGACAAACGTCATGATTGCAGTGCTGATCATTTATTTCCTATCGCTTAATACCGCGCGCGCAACGATGGTGCCGACACTCAACGCCTGTTTCCTGGTGGGTAAGGCTTCACAGTTCGCCGTGCTGGCAATCGCAGGGCTGTTCGGCATCAGCCTGATTATTGAAACCATTCCCCTGGCATTAGCCGCGGTTATCGCACTGTTGTTCGGGCAGCGACTGCAATCTCGTATTCAGGTCAGTACCTACCAGTCCGTTTTACGCAAACTACTGCTATTGCTGGCGGCAATACTGATTTACCAGTTCCTGGATGAAACGGGGTTAACGCCGTGGGGCGCTACGCCGGCGAGCCAGAGCCTCTGACAAATTCGTGAACGAATCAGAGACTCCCTAGAGCCGGGATTGCACCCAGTCCGGTACAGATTCCAGTGCAGCGGCAAGATTCTGAGGTTGGCTGCCACCGGCCTGAGCCATGTCGGGACGCCCGCCACCGCGACCACCGCATTGTTCTGCAACATGATTAGCCAGGTCACCGGCTCGCACCCGGTCAGTTTCAGCCTTGGTGACACCGGCAATTATCGTTACTTTATCGCCATCATGGCTTGCCAGCACAATTGCAGCTGCACCGAGTTTATTTTTAAGCTGATCGACCGTTTCGCGCAGCGTCTTGACATTGGCACCATCGAGCATCGCCGCCAGCACCTTGATACCACCAATATCCTGCGCCAGGTTTGCGAGATCACCGCCGGTTTGCGAAGCCAGTTTCGACTTCAAGGCTTCGAGTTGCTTTTCCAGATTACGATTGCTTGCCTGCAGTTGTTCGATGCGCGGCAAAAGGTCGTCGCGATTGGCTTTAAGCCGCTGAGCTGCGCCGTCGAGTGCAGTATCACTGTCGATAAAACGCTTGATAGCGGCTTCTCCGGTCACCGCCTCGATGCGCCTGACGCCCGAAGCGATGCCGCCTTCATAGATGATTTTAAACAGGCCGATGTCACCTGCTCGCGAAACATGGGTTCCGCCGCATAACTCAACCGAGTCAGATCCAATACTCAACACGCGCACCACATCACCATACTTTTCACCGAACAAGGCCATCGCCCCCGTGTTGCGTGCACTTTCCATATCCATCAATTCGGCATGCGACTCAAGATTCTCACGAATCTGGGCATTCACCAGAGTTTCAATCCGGGTAATCTCGCCCGGCTCAAGCGCCTGGTAATGCGAGAAATCGAAACGTAACTTATCCGCATCCACCAGCGATCCCTTTTGCTGCACGTGATCACCAAGAACCCTGCGCAACGCCGCGTGCATCAAATGAGTCGCCGAGTGATTCAACACAACCGCGCGCCGATGATCTTCATCGATGCTGGCCTCGACCTTATCTCCGGCCGATAATTCACCGCTACGCAAATGTCCAATATGCAGGAATACATCATTTTGCTTCTGCGTGTCGCTGATCTCAAACAGGGTATCCTCACCGATGGAGATAACTCCGGTATCAGCCACCTGGCCACCAGACTCAGCATAAAAAGGCGTGCGCTGCAGAATGATGATGGCCTGGTCGCCATTTTCGAGTTGATCGATGCTCGCACTGTTCTGCAATATAGCGATTACTTTGGTCGGAGCCTGTGCCTGCTCATAGCCCAGGAATTCAGTGGCTGGATAGGCATCGAGACGAATATCGTCATTGACCGCACTGAACTGTCTCGACGCGCGGGCGCGCGCGCGTTGCGCAGCCATTTCCACATTGAAACCATCCAGATCAACGGTCAGCTCTTTTTCTCGAGCTACATCAGCAGTCAGATCAACCGGAAATCCGTAGGTATCATAAAGTTTGAAGGCGGTCGCACCGTCAATGACATTGCCGTCGAGTCGGGATATTGCATCTTCAAGAATGCGCATCCCCTGCTCCAGCGTTTCCGCAAAGCGCTGCTCCTCGGTTTGCAACACACGCTCTACGTGACTGCGGTGTTTACGCAATTCCGGATAGGCATCGCCCATTTGCTGATCGAGGGCATCGACCAGCTGGAAAAAGAAAGGTTGTTTACAACCGAGCTGGTGACCGTGGCGTGCGGCACGGCGAATAATCCGGCGCAATACATATCCACGACCTTCATTCGACGGCAATACACCATCTACCACCAGAAATGCGCAGGAGCGAATATGATCAGCGATTACACGCAGCGATTTATTTTCGAGATCATCGGTACCGGTGAGTCTGGCAGCTGCGGCAATGAGCGCCTGAAACAGATCGATATCGTAGTTGTTGTGCACATTCTGCAAGATGGCAGCAAGCCGTTCGAGGCCCATACCGGTATCAACCGAGGGTTTCGGCAGGGGCTCCATTGTGCCATTCCCATCACGGTTATACTGCATGAAAACGAGATTCCAGATCTCAATATATCGATCGCCATCTTCCTCGGGCGTCCCAGGGGGGCCACCTTCGATTTCCGGGCCATGATCATAAAATATTTCGCTGCAGGGACCGCAAGGCCCGGTATCACCCATCGACCAAAAGTTATCCGAGGTGCCAATGCGGGTGAATTTTTGCGGGTCCACCTTGATATCATTCAACCAGATATCAGCCGCTTCATCATCGTCAGCATAAACGGTCACCCAGAGTCTCTCGGGTGGCAGGCCGACCACATTAGTGAGGAAATCCCAGGCGTAGTGAATCGCTTCCTGTTTGAAATACTCACCAAAGCTGAAATTACCCAGCATTTCAAAAAACGTATGATGCCGGGCGGTGTAACCGACATTTTCCAGGTCATTGTGCTTGCCGCCCGCACGAACACAACGTTGCGAAGTCGTGGCACGGGTATAGCTACGCTTGTCGCTACCCAGAAAGACATCTTTGAATTGCACCATGCCGGCATTGGTAAACAACAGAGTCGGATCGTTACCGGGCACCAGCGGGCTTGACGGCACAATGGTATGCCCGTGTGCCTCGAAGTACTTGAGAAACTTCTCCCTTAATTCCGCGCTTGTCGTCATTATTTCCCTGCTCATCTATTTAACCATCGTATTGCCGATGACGCCCGGAATCGTCCGCGCGCAGAAAACCCCTGCAGAACGACACAGATTTTGAATTCAGTGGGATCGACAGGCGCTTAACGAAATAATCGCATGACTGACTCGGGAGAAAAACCCCTATTTTGCAAAAATCGGGCCTGCTTCATGCGCGCGCCATAGTCGTGGGGAATGTCGGAGCCGTATTTTCGTTCCCGTTGCGCGCGCATCATTGCATCCCATTGATCGTTCATCGCCTCAAGCGCGACGTCGGCAAGCGATTCATCAATGCCTTTCTGCCGCAATTCATAGCGTATTTTCAGCGGCCCGATTCCAGCATTAACGCGGTGGTGGACGTAAGCTTCTGTAAACCGTTCGTCAGACTGCAGTCCCTCACTCTTTAGTTTTTGCAGTACTGCCTGAACCTCGTCAGCATCGTCAGCACGCGCCTTCAACTTTTTCAGCAACTCCTGTTCCGAGTGCTCGCGTCGCGCCAAAAAATCCATCGCAATTCGACGCACACTCCTTCCCTTCTTCCGTTCACCCACAACACCCCCTTCGAGCTCCAATTTCAGCTCCTCGAATCTGGTTTTCCTATCCAGGTCTTTCACTCTCCCCTCCTTGTTAAACTAGAATAATTCGGCGTCTTTTTCCGCGCTGACAAGCGATGCGGCGCCCCGACGGATTCGCGCGGAGGGCACGAGTGTATTGTATATACACGATTGCCCGAGCACGAATCCAACGCCGCCAGCGCGGAAAAAGACGCCGAATTAAAAATGCCCACGGAGGGGGTAAGACTCCGTGGGCATCAGCTTGCAACATCAGGTGGAAAAGCCAGGTAGGCTAGGGTATTTCCACCAGTTCGGGTTCGACTTCAGGGTTGGAGTCAGTTGCTTCGCTGTCACTCGTTTTATCCTCTTTCGCTTTCGCCTTCGGTAATAACTCAAGACGTAACCGCTTATCGAGATCCTCGGCTATTTCAGGATGCTCTTTCAGGAAGGTCCTCACATTGTCCTTGCCCTGACCAATGCGCTCTTCGTTATAGCTATACCAGGCCCCAGCTTTTTCGACCATGCCGTTCTTGACGCCCAGATCAATGAGTTCGCCTTCGCGCGATGATCCTTCACCATAAAGAATCTGGAATTCACATTGCTTGAAGGGCGGAGCAACCTTGTTCTTGACGACCTTGACGCGGGTTTCGTTACCGATCACTTCATCACCTCTCTTGATCGCCCCAATGCGCCGAATATCGAGGCGCACGGAGGCATAGAACTTTAGCGCGTTACCACCGGTAGTTGTTTCCGGACTACCAAACATGACGCCGATCTTCATGCGGATCTGGTTGATAAAAATCACCATGGTATTGGAACGTTTGATATTGCCAGTCAGCTTACGCAGCGCCTGCGACATCAGACGTGCCTGCAGACCCATATGCGAATCGCCCATATCGCCCTCGATTTCCGCCTTCGGTGTCAAGGCTGCTACCGAGTCAACCACAACAACATCGACCGCAGCCGAGCGCACCAGCATATCGGTAATTTCCAGTGCCTGTTCACCGGTATCGGGTTGCGATACCAGCAAATCATCCAGATTGACACCAAGCTTTTCCGCATAGGTCGGATCGAGCGCGTGTTCAGCGTCAACGAAGGCCGCCGCTCCACCGGTTTTCTGACACTCCGCGATGACCTGCAGGGCCAGTGTGGTCTTGCCCGATGATTCAGGCCCGTACACTTCAATGACACGGCCGCGCGGCAAACCGCCTATCCCAAGCGCTATATCCAGCGACAACGATCCTGTCGAAATCACGCCGATACTGTTATCGACCCCGGCATCACCAAGGCGCATGACCGATCCCTTGCCAAACTGCTTTTCAATCTGCCCCAGGGCTGCTTCCAGCGCCTTTTGCTTGTTGTCGTCCATTTGCCACCTACCTGTACATTTGAGTTGTCGGATTATCACATAGCCAAACGAGAACATAAAGAGAACTTTTAATTTTGTTCCGATTTTAATCTCGGTCAAGCTTTGAGTCTGGTGCCTATTATGCAGGCGAGCAGGCTCATAGCGTGAGCCACTGAAAAAATAATTATTATCAGCTCAAACAAACCAGCAGTTGAACCCGAACGCCGGCAAGGATAGTCTTAACCGAAATCGGTGGAATAGCCCCAGACCTTAAGTGAATTACCGCAATCGCCCCGACCTTTCCGAACGCAATATCCTGCTGCTACTGTGCTGCGTGATTACGCTCGCCGCGCTGACCCTGGCCTGGCCGGATCTACCTGCACCCGGATCGGCACTCGGCCAGGGCTGCGCGCTGCTCGGTGCAATTTTGCTACTGGCCCCGTTCGCTTTCATGGTGATGAAACGATCAGGCAAAACCGATAGCCCACCCGCCTGGTTTATCGCCCATGTGCTGGCGACCTCGCTGGGCAGCTGCCTTATCTTTATCCATGTAGCCAACGGCAACTGGCTATCTCCGCCTGGCATGGTGCTACTACTGATGGTGTTTCTCATTCTGCAAGGCAGCTTGTTGCGCGTAGTCCTGTCACGTGGCTTCAGCCTGCTGTTTGCGCGCAGCAGTGCCCCGATGGGATTCAATGCACCCGCAGGTCTCGATAGGACTGCTCTGCAAGGCCTTATCGATACCAAGGTCGACCTGCTGAAGAAACTCGACCCCGCGGCCAGCGAAGCGCTGTTCTCACCGGCCCTGAAACACTGGCTCGCACAACCGCTCAATAGCTGCCGTTATCAACTGCTGGCGGAACGCGAGGCGCGCATGGTGGGGGCCCGCAGCTCGGTCGCCGTCGAATTACGCTGGGCGCGCCGAATTCACATGCTGGCGGCGCTCGGGTTTTACCTCGGACTCATCGCCCATGTCATCGTCGTGCTTTTTTTCGCTGGATATGCAGCCGGTGGCAGCGAAATCAGCTGGTGGCACATCACCGCCTGGGGTAGCTGAAGCATGACCGATCCGAACACGCAACTGGCGCTTATGATCGACCTGGAACGCTGCACCGGCTGCAAGAGTTGCGAGGCCGCCTGCAAACAGACTAACGCGCTCGGCCCCAACAGCTATCGCAACCGCGTCATGTGGTTCGATGAGCAGCAAGCCGACGCTGGTGAACAACCGCCTGCTCGTCTCGATTTCCTCACCGTCACCTGCCAGCAGTGCGAACGTCCGGCCTGCCTGCGCGCCTGCCCGGTGTATCCCAAGGCAATTTCAAAGGACCCGATTACCGGAGTGGTATCGATCGATGAGAGCCGTTGCACCGGCTGCGGTGAATGCGCGCTCGCCTGCCCCTACGGCGCTATCGGCTACAACGCCGACAAGCACCACGCGGTCAAATGCGATCTCTGTGCGGAACGTCGTGGACGCGATCTGGGTCCGGCCTGCGCCTCAGTCTGCCCGACCCGCGCGATCACCTTTGACAATCGTGCAGCGCTGCTGTTGCAGGCCGGATCAGACAACCGCGAAATTCTCGGAACCGATCATTTTCTGCAAAGCCCGGCCACCATTTACCTGCGCCGGCTAAGGGACGCTGGCGGGCCCCAGGCCGATATAGCAGCGCAAACAACACCCGCGCTGATGAGTGATCACCAGGTCAGAAAAAACCTGAATGCGAAAGAAGCGCGCGGCTCGTACCAGAAATCCGAAAAAATGACGCAGAGCCAGCAACCCGAGCGCATCGTCCCGGGCGGCTGCAACATCTGCTTCAACGCTTGCCCGGTCAAATTTCATCTGCGCGGCGACAAGGTTGTCAACATTTACGGTAACGACGAAGACCCGGTGTTCCAGGGGCGTATCTGCCCCAAATCGCAAATGACCCTGCAGATGTATAACAATCCGCATCGCCTGCTGCAGCCGCTGAAACGCGTTGGTAAACGCGGCAGCGATAGCTTCGAGGAAATCAGTTGGGATCAGGCTCTCAGCGAAATCGCCAAAAAAATGGGGCGGGTACGCGATCAATACGGCAGCGAAGCGCTCGCCATCCAGTCGGGTTCGCGCACCGGCGTGCTCAATATCATCGGCATAATTCCGCTGTTCGCAGGCCTCTGGGGTACCGGCAACGTAGCAACTACCGAACCTTACTGCAGCCTCGGCAGAAGTACTGCGATGAAACTGACCCAGGGCAACGGCATCATGCCCAATACCTATACCGAGGACGATATCGGCCAGGCCGAAGTCTATGTCTACATCGGTGACAACCAGGCAGAAACCCGACCGGTTAACTTCGGTATGGTCAATAACTGGCGCATCAATAACCAGGCGACCATGATTGTGGTCGATCCCCGTCTCACCGCCACTGCCAGCAAGGCCGATCAGTGGCTGCCGATTCGTTCGGGGACCGACATGGCGCTCGGCCTCGGCATCATCCACCACTTATTTGCGCAGGATTTGTTTGATCG
>Ga0102815_10000635_pt1 | contig 23007 bp, 16 predicted proteins | sample ColrivemetaGS759_FD_79113 | JGI IMG/M metagenome (GOLD analysis project Ga0102815, IMG submission 79113) | Estuarine microbial communities from the Columbia River estuary - Ebb tide ETM metaG S.759 | ecosystem: Environmental > Aquatic > Marine > Intertidal zone > Estuary | place: USA: Columbia... | reverse complement strand
GAATCTTGCGGAATGGAAATGCAAAATCCAACTTCAAATAATAATTGTGAACTTACCAAAAAGAACTGTTGCAGTGATGTTGTAAAACAGGTTGAAGGTCAAAGTAATTTAAAAATTGACTTTTCTAATTTAACTTTTGAACAACAGTATTTTGTTGCTGTTTTTACTTATACTTATTTAAATTTACCCGAAGGGATTTCAACAAATAATAATCCTTTTAACCAATATTCACCTCCTCTGGTTGATAAAGACATAGCTGTGCTTTATCAAGTTTTCAGAATTTGATTTTAAACTTTTCAAATTGAATTAGCTGTATTTAGAAATTAAATCTAAATACCTATGAACTGTCCATTTATTTTGGACTTCATTATTCATCTTAAGTTTAAAATCACTTTTTTATGTTCAATAAAATTATACGTTATTTTTTAGAAAATAGATTTGTTACCATCCTTTTATTACTGGTTTTTATAGGTTGGGGATTAGCCACTACTCCATTTGAATGGAAAACGGGTTTTATTCCTAAGGATGCAGTGCCCGTTGATGCTATACCTGATATAGGTGAAAATCAACAAATTGTTTTTACCGATTGGCCAGGAAAATCACCTCAAGATATTGAGGATCAAGTTACCTATCCACTAACCACTTCATTACTTGGAATTCCAGGAGTTAAAACGGTTAGAAGTACTTCTATGTTTGGTTTTTCTAGCATTTATATCATTTTTGACGAAGATGTGGAGTTCTACTGGAGTCGTAGCCGTATTTTAGAAAAACTAAATTCTTTGCCTAGTGGTTTATTACCCAAAGAAGCCATACCAATGTTAGGTCCTGATGCTACAGGATTAGGCCAGGTTTTTTGGTATACATTGGAAGGGAGAGATACAAAAGGAAATGTAACAGGTGGCTGGGATTTACATGAGCTCAGAAAAATTCAAGATTTTTATGTAAAATACGGGTTAAATGCTGCCAAAGGAGTTTCAGAAGTTGCCTCAATTGGTGGGCAAATACAAGAATATCAGGTAGATGTAAAACCTGACGCTTTAAAAGCCCACAATATTGGTTTTGATATGGTAATGATGGCTATAAAAAACACCAATAGAGATATAGGTGCCAATACTATAGAAATTAACAAAGCTGAGTATATGGTACGTGGCTTGGGATATATAAAATCTATTCCAGACATTGAGAATACGGTAGTCAGTGCTAACAATTACACACCAATTTTAATAAAAGATGTGGCAGTAGTTTCATTAGGTGCGGCACCACGACGAGGCGTTTTAGACAAAGAAGGTGCTGAAGTAGTTGGGGGTGTAGTAGTAGCACGTTATGGATCTAATCCGCTTGAAGTAATTACAAATGTAAAAACTAAGATTGAAGAAATATCTAAAGGATTACCAAAAAAAATATTGACAGATGGCACGGTTAGTCAACTTACTATTGTTCCGTTTTATGACAGAACCCAACTCATTCAAGAAACTATTGGAACTTTGGAAAGCGCGCTTTCCGAAGAAATTATCATTAGCATTATTGTTGTAATAATTTTACTTTTTAATTTAAGAGCTTCAGTTATTATTGCCAGCTTATTGCCTTTAGCAGTTTTAATGACCTTTATAATTATGCGTTATGCCGGAGTTGACGCAAATGTTGTTGCCCTCTCTGGAATTGCAATAGCTATTGGTGTTATGGTTGATGTTGGAATTGTTTTTGTTGAAAATAGCATTCGGTATTTTGAAATGCCAGAAAATAAAGGTAAAAAAGGGAAACAACTAATTTCAGTAATTTATGATGCAACGGTAGAAATAGCTCCTGCAATTACGGTAGCCATTGCAACCACAGTGGTTAGTTTTTTACCTGTCTTTTTTATGGAACATGCCGAAGGAAAATTATTTAGACCTTTGGCTTTTACAAAAACATTTGCATTAGCAGCATCGTTTTTAATTGGGGTGATTTTTTTACCAACATTGGCTTATTTAGTTTTTGGTTTCAACTTGAATAAACAAAAATTGAGCAAGTTTTGGAACGGGTTTTTAATTATTTTAGGAATTGTTTTGGCAATTGTATTTTCAACCATTATTCCATTAGCAATTGTACTTATTGGAATAAAAAATATTTTAATAGCTATTTATCCAGTTCACTTAAAAAAATATTCTAACGCAATTACAATTGGTATAACTATACTTTTTGCTACCTATATTTTAACAACTTCCTGGAATCCTTTAGGACATCAAAATAGTTTATTTTCCAATTATTTAATGGTTGCTTTTATAATTGTATCAGTATTATCCTTAATAATTGCTGTCATTTATTATTATGAAAACATCCTGATATGGTGTTTAAACAATAAGAAAAAGTTCCTGCTTCTGCCATTAATTACTATTCTTTTTGGGTTATTTATTTGGATTGGATTTGGTGGAGTTTTTGGTTGGACAGCTAAAGGTTTTGATAAAATCGGACTGAATTTAAGAATGACTTCTGTTTACTCTTATCTCGACCATAAATTCCCAGGAATTGGTAAAGAGTTTATGCCTTCGTTAAACGAAGGAAGCTTTTTATTGATGCCAACTTCAATGCCACATGCAGGTATTGAAGAAACAACCAAAATGGTGCAATTATTAGATATGGCAGTAGTCAATATTCCAGAAGTTGATGTAGTTGTTGGTAAATTGGGTAGAGCTGAAACTGCACTAGATCCAGCTCCAATTTCTATGTATGAAAATATCATCAACTACAAATCGGAATATATTTTAAATGAAAAAGGTCAAAAAGAAACATTTAAGGTTGATGATAATGACAACTTTATTTTAAAAACTGGTGATGCTTTTTCTAACGAAGATGCCATTTTAAAAGGAATTTCATCAAAAGAATTGATTAAGGATGCTAATGGTGAAATTTTTAGAAATTGGAGGGCAACCATAAAATCTCCCAATGATATTTGGAATGAAATTGTGAAAGTCACCAATTTCCCTGGAATTACCTCAGCACCAAAACTACAGCCTATTGAAACACGTTTGGTAATGTTACAAACTGGAATGAGAGCACCTATGGGAATTAAAGTGTATGGTTCTGATTTAACCACTATCCAGCAGTTTGGCGAACAGTTAGAAACCATTTTAAAAGAGGTTCCTTCTGTAAAATCTGAATCCGTTTTTGCCGATAGAATTGTTGGAAAACCGTATTTAAACATCAAAATAGATAGAAAAAAAATTGCACGTTACAGTTTGAGCATTGAACAAACGCAACAAGCCATTGAGATTGCTATTGGTGGAATGCCAATTACAACAACTGTAGAAGGCAGAGAGCGATATTCCGTAAGAGTTCGCTATCCAAGAGAATTGCGTGATGATCCCGAAAAAATTAAACAAATTTTGATTCCAACACCAACAATGGCGCAAGTTCCTTTGGGTGAATTGGTAACAATTGAATATGTACAAGGACCACAAATGATAAAAAGTGAAGATACTTTTTTAGTGGGTTATGTACTATTTGATAAAAAAGAAAACTATGCTGAAGTTGATGTAGTGGAAGATGCACAGCAACTTATTGAAATCAAAATTGCATCAGGTGAGTTGGTGGTTCCAACTGGAGTTAGTTATAAATTTTCTGGAAATTTTGAAAATCAGGTGAGAGCTGTAAAACGTCTTTCCATTGTTATACCAATTTGTTTGGGAATTATTTTCTTGCTACTATTCTTTCAATTTAAAACGGTGACAGCGTCTGCTATTCACTTTTCAGGTGTGTTTGTAGCTTTTGCAGGTGGTTTTATAATGATTTGGCTATGGGGTCAAGACTGGTTTATGAATTTTAATATATCAGGAGTAAACATGCGCGATTTATTTCAAATGCATACAATTAATTTAAGTGTCGCTGTGTGGGTTGGTTTTATCGCCTTATTTGGAATTGCAACCGATGATGGTGTATTAATGGGAACATATATTCATCAGGTTTTTGAAGAACGAAACCCTCAAACTGTTGAAGATGTCAGAAATGCAGTTGTAGATGCTGGTAAAAAACGAGTTCGCCCTGCAATGATGACTACCGCAGTTACCATTATAGCTTTAATTCCAGTGCTTACTTCTACAGGAAAAGGATCGGATATTATGGTGCCAATGGCAATTCCAACATTCGGAGGAATGATTATTCAAATCATGACCATTTTTGTAGTTCCAATTTTACAAGCAACTTGGAGAGAAAATGTTGTAAAAAAAAATAATTTATGAAAACTATAAAAACGTATAAGATATTAAATATTAGATATTTGATATTCTTTTTAATACTTCTTTCAACAACTATGCATAGTCAATCTTTAGAAGATTATTTAAGCATTGCCGCTAAAAATAATCCTAGTATAAAAGCCTCATATGCCAAATTTGAAGCGGCGTTACAAAAATCGCCTCAGGTAAGTTCATTACCTGACCCTAATCTAACTTTGAGCGTATTTGGACGAATGATTGAAACGCGTGTTGGAAGTCAGGAAGCACGTTTTAGTTTGATGCAAATGTTTCCTTGGTTTGGAACTTTAGCAGCTAAAGAAAATGTAGCAAATTTAATAGCTGAAGCTAGTTTTCAAAACTATATTTCAACTAAAAATGAAGTTTTCTTCAATATAAAAAAGGTATATGCAGAAATTTATGAAGTAACCCAGCAAATTATGCTCGAAGAAGAAAACCTCGCTATTTTAAATTCATACAAAGAATTGGCATTGAGTAAATTTAAAAATGGAAAAGGCGCCATGGTAGATGTGCTGCGTATTGATTTAAAACGGAATGCTTCTGAAACTACAACTCAATTATTAAAAGATAAAAAAGACCCTTTAACAACACAATTTAACAGTTTACTAAATCGAACGACTTCTGATGAAATTTTTGCTTCAAATTTAACAGCATTTGAAGATGATTTCAGCATAAAAAATAACGATAGTTTACTTCAATATAATTCAAAATTATTGAGCTTAAGCAAGAAAAAAGAAGCTTTTGAGGCACAACAATTAGTAATAAAAAAAGAAGGTAACCCTATGATTGGCTTAGGAATTGATTATTCAATTATTTCAAAAAGAGACATTCCTAATTTAGAGATGAACGGACAAGATGCTATTATGCCAATGATTTCAGTTTCATTGCCAATTTTCAGAAAAAAATACAAAGCAATGCAAAAAGAAATAGCATTTATGGTAGATGCAACTAATTTCGAAAAACAAGCACTAGAAAATGAATTGGCAAGCAATTTTGCTCAAGCAAGTTATGTAGTTAAAAAATCGAAACGATTGAAAGAATTGTATGAAACGCAATTGAAAACAACACAACAAGCAATCCAATTACTAATTTCAGCATATAGTAATTCTGGATCTAATTTTGAGGAAATTTTAAGTTTGAATCAAGATGTTTTAGGTCTTAAAATAGCCATTATTACTGCAACAAAAGATGATTTTACATCACAAGCACAACTAGATTATTTACTTTCAAAAGAAAAATAATATGATAACAACTTATAAAAAAACAGCAAAAACCATAGGAATTCTTTTAATTGGACTTCTATTAGGTTGGGTGATTTTTGGAGATAATAACTCCGAAAAGGATTCACATGATCACAAAACAGAACAAATTGAAAATACAATTTGGACTTGCTCTATGCATCCACAAATTAAACAACCGGAAGCAGGAAAATGTCCGTTGTGTGGAATGGATTTAATTCCGCTTGAAACTAATAATTCAGGAGCTGATCCAAACGCAATTGTAATGAGTGAAAACGCTCTAAAATTAGCCAACATTCAAACAATGGTAGTTGGTGCTGGAGCGGTTTCAAAGGAAATTCGCTTGAATGGTAAAATACAGTTTGATGAACGTAAAACATTTGCTCAAACAACACATATTCCTGGAAGAATTGAAAGATTAACAATTAATTTTACAGGAGAAAAAGTAAGTAAGGGACAAACAATTGCAGTTGTTTATTCGCCCGAAATAGTAACTGCTCAAGATGAGTTATTACAAGCGTATTCAATAAAATATTTGCAACCTGCATTATTTGAAGCTGCAAAACAAAAGCTTAGAAACTGGAAAATTTCAGATAATACAATATCAAGAATAATAAGTAGTGGAAAACCATTTCAACAATTTCCCATTACAGCTGATGTTTCTGGAATTGTAATTACCAAAAAAGTGAATTTGGGAGATTATGTGGAAAGAGGAATGTCTTTGTATGAAATTGCAGACGTGTCATCACTTTGGGTTTTATTTGATGTGTATGAAAGTGACTTAAAATGGGTAAAAGTTGATGATAAAGTAAACTATTCTATCGCTTCATTACCGGGTGAAACCTTTGAAGGAATTATCTCATTTTTAGACCCAATTATCAATTCGCAAACTAGAGTTTCAACTGCAAGAGTGGAAGTGGAAAACACAAAAGGATTTTTAAAACCGGAAATGTTTGTAAATGGTGTCTTAAAAAATGATTCTTCAGCAACTCAATCAAAAGAGATTATTATTCCAAAATCGGCTATTATGTGGACTGGCGAACGCTCTATTGTGTACATCAAAAATATTATCGATTCAAAAATAAGTTTTCAACTTAAAGAAGTTATTTTGGGAACTTCAACAGGAGATTCTTATGTGATAAAAGATGGACTAGCAAGTGGTGAAGAAATTGTAATTAATGGAACATTTACAGTTGATGCTGCTGCACAATTAGCAGGAAAACCAAGTATGATGAATAAAACAAGTGAAAAGGTAATGTCAGGTCATGAAAATCACACAATGGATAAGTCTCAATTAACTACATTAACTTTTGGGGTTAGAGGAAATTGTACCATGTGTAAAGAAACCATTGAAAAAGCAGCATATAGCATAGATGGATTATTAAAAGCCAATTGGGATGTTGATAAAAAGAAAATTGAAGTTACTTTTAACTCTAAAAAAACAAGTGAAATGGAAATCCAAAAAGCGATTGCATCTTCAGGATATGATACTGAAAAAATTAATGGTGATATAAATGCTTACAACAAACTTCCTTCATGTTGTTTGTATGACCACACAATGAAAATGAACCAACAATAAGCAATAAAAAAGCCATTTTCAATTAAGAAAATGGCTTTTTTATTTTATTTAAGTTTGATTAAACGTTGGCCGCTAACCAATCTCCTACTTCACTTGTTCCGTAAGCTTTTGCTCCATCTGCTAAATCTTCAGTTACAATACCTTCATTTAAAGCTTTGTTAACGGTATCTCTAATAGCTTTCCCTTCTGCTTGTAAACCAAAGTTTTCAAACATCATTGCGGCAGATAATACTGTAGCCATTGGATTTGCAATATTTTTTCCTGTTGCTTGTGGGTAAGAACCATGAATTGGCTCAAATAAACCAATATCAGATCCTAAAGAAGCAGATGGCATTAATCCCATAGAACCAGAAATTACAGAAGCTTCATCAGTTAAAATATCTCCAAATAAGTTTTCAGTAATTAATACATCGTAGCTATTTGGCCATTGCACCAAACGCATAGCAACTGCATCAACAAATTCATAAGAAACTGTTACTTCTGGATAGTCTTTTTCCATAGCTTGCACAGTTTCTCTCCATAAACGTGATGTTTCTAATACATTTGCTTTATCAACACAACATAATTTTTTACTTCGGGTCATCGCTAATTCAAAACCTTTTTTAGCCAAACGTTGTACTTCTGCTCTTGTATAAACGCAATTATCAAAAGCAGTTTCTCCACCATCTCTTCTTCCTTTTTCTCCAAAGTAGATTCCTCCAGTTAATTCACGTAAAAAAACTAAATCAGTTCCTTCAATCCGTTCTCTTTTTAAAGGAGATTTATCTAATAAAGAAGGAAATGTAAATGTTGGACGCACATTAGCAAATAAGCCTAATTTTTTACGCATTTTTAACAATCCTTGCTCTGGTCGAACTTTTGCTGAAGGATCATTATCAAAACGAGGATGCCCAATTGCACCAAACAAAACAGCATCAGAATTTTTACAAATTTCATGAGTTTCGTCTGGGTAAGGTTCACCTACTGCATCAATAGCAGCAGCACCAGTTAAAGCTGGTTTCCAATTTATTTCGTGGTTAAACTTAGTTGCAACAACATTACATACTTTTACTGCCTGATCAATTACTTCAGGTCCAATTCCATCACCTGCTAAAAGTGCTATATTTAATTTCATTATTTATTATTGTTTAATTTTATTTTTTTGCTTCGATGCTACTTCGACTCCACTCAGTAACCTGATTCAGCTATCGTTCAACGTTGAACCTTTAAACTTTTCAACTAAAACTATATATTCAACATGCGTTGTGTGGCTTTAATTGCTGATACTGTTTGATCTGAATCTAAACCTCTTGTTATAAATCTTTTATTGCCATTTTCCCAAGTAATAATAGTTTCACATAAGGCATCCGAATTACTTCCCGGAGGTATTCTAACTGCATAATCAACTAATTTTGGTAACACCATTTTCTTCTTTTTATATATTTTTTTAAGCGCATTCATAAAAGCATCAAACTGACCATCACCAGTTGCATGTTCCTCAATTAATTCATCATCTATTTTCACCAAAACCGTTGTTGAAGGCTTTAACCCTTTAGAATGTGTTAAAACATACGATTCTACAGTAATTTTTTCTTGATATAAATTACTGTTTAAAACATCAGAAATAATATATGGCAAATCCTCTTTCGTAACCAATTCTTTCTTATCGCCTAATTCAATAATACGTTGGGTTACTTTCTTTAAATCTTCATTATTTAATGTTAAGCCTAATTCTTGAAGGTTTTTTTCAATATTTGCTTTTCCAGAAGTTTTTCCTAAAGCATATTTACGTTTTCTACCAAAACGCTCAGGCATTAAATCGTTAAAATACAAGTTGTTTTTGTTATCACCATCTGCATGAATTCCTGCAGTTTGCGTAAAAACATTATCACCAACAATTGGTTTATTTGAAGGAATTCTTACCCCAGAAAATGTTTCAATTAATTTACTTACAGAATATAAAGAAGTTTCTTTTACTTGAATTTCAACCTCATCTTTAAAGAAATCATTTATCACTGCAACTACACTAGCCATAGGCGCATTTCCAGCGCGCTCTCCCATTCCATTAACTGTTAAATGCAATCCATGAGCACCTGCTTTAATTGATTCCATAACGTTTGCTACACTTAAGTCATAGTCGTTATGTGCGTGAAAATCAAAATGTATAGTTGGGTATTTTGCTATTATTTTAGAAAAATAATCATGTGTTTCAGAAGGTGTTAAAACACCTAAAGTATCTGGTAATAAAATACGTTCTAAAGGAAGTGTAACTAAAAAGTCTAAAAACTGAAAAACATATTCAGGTGAATTATGCATTCCGTTACTCCAATCTTCTAAATAAACATTGGTTTTAATTTCGGCTTTTTGGGCTAAATCAACCACCTCCTTAATTTCAGAAAAATGTTGCTCAGGAGTTTTCTTCAACTGATGTGTTAAATGATTTAATGAACCTTTAGTTAGTAAATTTTGAACCTTTGCACCCGCATTAACCATCCAATCAATAGATTTTCCACCATCAACAAATGTGAGCATTTCTATTCTTTCAATACATCCATTTGCATTTGCCCAATCAGTAATTGCTTTTACCGCTTGAAATTCACCTTCAGAAACTCTTGCAGATGCTACTTCAATTCTATCAACATTTAATTCTTCCAATAACAATTTTGCTATGGTTAACTTTTCTGCTGATGGAAATGATACTCCTGAGGTTTGTTCACCATCACGGAGGGTAGTATCCATTATTTCAATTTTTCTTTTTTTCATTTTTAAAACAGTTGTTTGGGCAAAATTTAAGATGAAAACTGGTAATTTAAAAGTAATCTAAAGTGTCTTATTATGCTTTTAAAAATATATAATCTGATTGATAATTAATAACAACTTCGACAGGTTCAGTTTGACAAATAGAATTTCACTTACTTTTTAGAAAATCTTTTTATTAATTCAAAAAATGAATTAAAATGGTCTTGTTTCTGCAAACACTTTAATTTCGTCTTTCATTTTTGTTAAATAGTCGATATCATCAAAACCATTTAACATATTTTGCTTTTTATAATCGTTAATTTCAAACGATTCTTGCTCACCAGTTACCAACAATGTAATTGTTTGTTTAGGTAAATCTATTTCAATTTCAGTGGTTGGATCAGCCTCAATTGCTTTAAAAATTTTGTCTAAAAATTCAGCACTTACCTGAACTGGTAAAACTCCAATATTTAAACAGTTTCCTCTAAAAATATCAGCAAAAAAACTAGAAACAACACAACGGAATCCATAATCGTAAACTGCCCAAGCAGCATGTTCTCTTGATGATCCTGAACCGAAGTTTTTGCCTCCAACAAGAATTTTACCTGAATACATTGGGTTGTTTAAAACAAATGTTTCTTTTGGTGTATTATCTGGATTATATCTCCAATCTCTAAATAGGTTATCTCCAAATCCTTCACGTTTTGTCGCTTTTAAAAAACGAGCAGGAATAATTTGATCCGTATCCACATTTTCAATTGGTAATGGAACCGCAGTACTTTTTAATATTTGAAATTTATCGTAAGCCATTATATTTAGTTTAAAGTTAAAAAGTTGAAAGTTGAAAGTTGAAAATCCCTCTTTTACTTTTAACTATTCATGTTAAATTAGTTTGTTAAGTATTAATGTTTATTAATTTTTTAAAATTTATAAAGCCTAATTAACTTTATAAACTTTTAACTTTTCAACTTAATAAACTCATTATTGTTCTCGGATCAGTTACAACTCCTGTTACAGCTGTTGCTGCAGCAACTAACGGACTTGCTAATAATGTTTTTGATCCTGGTCCTTGGCGTCCTTCAAAGTTTCTGTTTGAAGTACTTACTGCAACTTTACCTGCAGGAACCTTATCATCGTTCATTGCTAAACAAGCAGAACAACCTGGTTCACGTAACACAAATCCTGCTTCGTGGAAAATGTCTAACAAACCTTCTTCTTTTATTTTAGCTTCAACAATATGAGAACCCGGCACTAGCCAAGCAGTAATATTAGCTGCTTTTTTTCTACCTTTTACAATAGATGCAAATGCTCTAAAATCTTCAATTCTTCCATTGGTACAACTTCCAATAAATACATAATCCACCGGCTTTCCAATCATAGCTTCACCTTCAGCAAACCCCATATAATCTAACGATTTTTTATAGGTAGATGCTCCTCCTTCAACCTGATCAGCAGTTGGGATTTTATTTGATATTCCTGTTCCCATTCCCGGATTTGTACCATAAGTAATCATCGGTTCAATTTCAGAAGCACTAAAAGCTAACTCTTTATCAAAAGTAGCATCTACGTCAGTAGAAAGTGTTTTCCAATATTCCATTGCAGTATCCCAAGCTGCTCCTTTTGGAGCAAACTGACGTCCTTTTACGTATTCAAAAGTTTTTTCATCTGGAGCAATCATACCTCCACGAGCACCCATTTCAATACTTAAATTACAAACTGTCATACGACCTTCCATGGTCATATTTCTGAATACATCACCTGCATATTCAACAAAATAACCTGTTGCGCCTGATGTAGTTAATTTAGAAATTATGAATAATGCAACATCTTTTGGAGTAACCCCTAAACCAAGCTCACCGTTAATTGTGATACGCATTTTTTTAGGTTTTGGCTGCATAATACATTGCGAACTCAATACCATTTCAACTTCAGAAGTACCAATTCCAAAGGCAATTGCACCAAACGCACCGTGCGTTGATGTATGTGAATCTCCACAAACAATAGTTGCTCCAGGTAAAGTAATTCCGTATTCTGGTCCAACTACATGCACAATTCCGTTTTGTTGATGACCTAATCCCCAATGAGAAATTCCCCATTCGGCAGAATTTTCTTCTAAGGCTTTTAATTGATTAGCCGATAATGGATCTTCAACAGGTAAATGTTGATTTATTGTTGGTGTATTATGATCTGCAGTAGCAAACGTTTTGCCAGCAAATAACACAGAATTATTTCTTTGTTTTAAACCCAAAAAAGCTACAGGACTTGTAACTTCATGAATTAAATGTCGGTCTATAAAAAACACATCTGGTCCATCTTTAATTTTACGAACAACATGTGAATCCCAAACTTTGTCGAATAATGTAGTACTCATTTAAATTATTTTTGTTTTTATTTGAAACAATTAGGTTAAATTACACCTAGTTGTATGAATGGCTGCAAATTTAAAAAAATCTATTATGATGCCAATTTTATTATTAAATATATACGATACCCAAAGAGATTTTTTTAAGAAGCAAGAATTTAATTCGTTTTTATTATACATTTCACAATTAAGGTGATTTTAAATTTCAGCATAAATCAATCTACTGTAAAACCTACTCATTTAACTTTCTACTTTTATTAATTTGACACATTTTACAACCCTAAAAGTTCATATTTTGAAAATATTTCAAACTTAAATATCCTTTTATAAAATTTTGATATAAATTATTTCTTATAAAATTTTCTTCTAAATGAGTTTATTTAAAAAATAAAATTGAGAAGTGTTGCAGTTTTATGTAGTTAAAAACACCTCAATTAAATTAAATACTACGATATCCAATACTACTTTAAGATTTTAAATAATTTTTTTATTGAAATTATTAATGTTTTAAAATTCAAAATAATTTCAATTTCTAAAAAATAGTTACATAACTTTTTGAATGTTATATTTGCTCAATTAAAAATGATATGAGTTTTACATTATTATCTTCTCCATTACAAGGATTTACCGACTTTAGGTTTAGAAATTCCTTTAATACTATTTTTGGTGGAATAGACACTTTTTATTCACCATATATTAGATTAAACGGAAAGTTTGAAATAAAAAATTCATATGAAAAAGACTTGCTACCAGAAAATAATATTGGTTTAGAAGTAATTCCTCAAATAATAACAAATGATATTGATGAGTTTTTATTTGTGGCCAACTATGTAAAACAGCTAGGTTATAATGAATTAAACTGGAATTTAGGTTGCCCTTACCCAATGGTTACAAAATGTGGTATGGGTTCTGGACTTATAAATGATGCTGAAAAAATTAACGAAATTCTTAAAAGAGTGCATTCGGAATCTGATATTTTAGTATCTATGAAAATGCGATTGGGCTACGAGAACAGCGAAGAAATTTTAAAAGTTTTACCCATTTTAGATACCTATCCACTTAAAAATATTGCCATACATGCACGCATAGGTAAACAATTATATAAAGGCGGTGTAAATTTAGATGCTTTTCAAGCGTGTATTGATACATCAAAACATAAACTGTATTATAATGGAGATATAACTTCTGTAACCAAGTTTATTGAAATGCAACAACGTTTTCCAACAATAAACCATTGGATGATTGGCAGAGGACTTATTGCAGACCCTTTTTTACCAAGTATGATAAAAAGTAATAGTTTAGAATATCCAGAGAATAGGATAGAACTATTTACTGAATTTCATAATACCTTATACCAACAATACAGCGAATCACTTTTCGGAGCAACACATATTCTGCTAAAAATGTATCATTTATGGGAATATTTTTCAACTTCTTTTTCTGACCCTCGTAAAACACTTAAGAAAATTAAAAAAGCAAAAAGCATTAAAAATTACGAAGCAGCTGTTGCTGATATTTTAAATATTGAAAGGAGTTTAAGATAATTTTCAACTAAAAATAAGGGTTTTTCTAACAATCATTTAATATTATCTGTAAATTATTAATTGTGCTGTTTTATTTTTTTTATTTTAGTATGAAATTTAAAAATTGCAAATAAAATTCAACATTTTATAATTTAATAAAAAAGCTAAAACATGCGTTTATCCGGAATAATAACCCCAAAAACGGTTATTTGATTGGATATAACCAGTTGTAAGTAATTCGATTTCTGACTATTAGAATAAAATTGTAAATTTAAATAAAAGATATGAAAAAAGATAACTTATTGATTGTAAAAACATTATTACTAATTCTATTTTTAGGATTAACATCTTGTTCAAATGATAATGATGAAAATAATGCTGATTTAAATGCTAAATACATTCATCTGATTGAAAATTGTGATAATACAAGCAATCCAGAGATAAATTGTACTGAATTCGTTGAATTCAATGAATCAGGAATTGTTAATGTATTAATTGGCGGAGGAGATATTGTTTACCAGACAGATTACTCAATAAATGAGTCCAAAGTTGAGTTTGAAAAATCTTCATGATTAAATTTTGATATTTTATTCAATATAATTGATGACAAAACATTGAAAAGAAATGAAGATGGAGAGATTTGGACAAAAGATAATTAATTAAGAATTATTAACTACTTACAACAACTGGTATATTTTATTGCTAGGTTCTAGCCTACTTACGAAAATCCTCTCGGATTTTCTAGGTCAGTAATTATTTACTAAATTTATTGTTTAAACACGCAACAAAGCATACCAAAAACCGTTGCCATTCATTGACCGAAAATACTCAGAATAGACAAAAATATGAGAAAAAGATTAACAAATAGAATTAATAACTATGAATTATAAACCTATATGGATATTAGAGTAATAGAATCAATAATTGCAGTTACAACTTTCTTTCTTTTAAGATTTATAACTATAAATTTGCTTGCGAAAGTTCAAAAAAAGTATGACTACTCAAAATACAGAATAAGACCTATTTTGAAGTTTGCAAATTTATCAATTTTTATAATACTTGTAATTGTTTTAATAGCAATTTGGGGTGTGGAGCAGGCAAATATATTAACTTTTATCACTTCAGTTTTAACGGTTGTAGGTATTGCATTAGTTGCACAATGGTCAATACTTTCAAACATTTCTTCTGCTTTAATCATTTTTATTAGCCATCCTGTTAAATTGGGAGAATCCATTACAATTATTGATAAAGATTTTAATATTAAGGGACAAGTGTCTGACATTGGGTTATTCTATGTAATTTTAAAGACAGATACATCTGAAAAAATTACAATTCCAAATAATGTGTTTTTACAAAAAGCGACAAAAATAAATTTATAAAAACAGTAAACATAATTCTGTTGATAGCATTTTTACTACTCTTTTCGAATGTATCAAAAGCACGAAATAGCATTGGGTTTGCATAATCGTTTTGATTCGTTTGTTGACAATCTAACAAGTTTAACATCTTGGATACGATAAATAGGTTTCTTTGAAATAAGAACTGCATACAACACCCCATATGATTTATCCTTACATTTAAACTAAACACTAAACGACAAACATTCAACGGCTCTGGAATACGCTGTGCTTCATTATGTTTATAAACTTTGGAGTTTATTCCTGGCAACATCAGTCAATTAAGGCATGAGGCTTATCGATGCACAGCTAAAGGCTTTTACGAGTATGCTGCCCATACAAAAGCCTTAATTGAGAGCTGTTAGCACTAATTATATATTTAACTTAAACTGATGATAATCATATTATCTAACTACATTTTTTTGTAACTTTTTGCTTTAAACAAAAAGCATCATTAAATGGACTCAAAAGAATATGATATAAAAGGTGGTCCAAAAGATGGAAGAAAAGTATTTAGAAAATTAGGTACTTGTTCACGAACATTCTTTCATATTTTAAATCGAGAATTTGGACACCCAAGGGAACTAGAAGAGCGTGCTTCAGATGTATTGGCAGGTGGAATTATGCAAAAAGGACATCAATGTGGAATGCTTTGGGGAGCTTCTCTAGCAATAGGTGCTGAAGCCTATCGAAGTAATGAGAACAAAAATCATGCAATTAATGTGGCTGTAAAAGCTACACAGAATGTATTAGCTTCTTTTCTACAGAGAGAACATACAATTAGCTGTAGAAAAATTACAAGATGTGACTTTTCAAACAAATTAAGTTTTGCAAAGTATATGGTAACTGGAAGATTCTTGCACTGTTTTAATCTTGCTCAAAACTGGGCTCCCGAAGCTGTAAAATCGGCTTCCGACAGTTTATCTAATCAAGAATCTGAATCACAAAAAGAGTGTCTGAGCTGCGCAACCGAAGTCGCGAAAAAAATGGGAGCAAGTGAAGAAGAAATGCTAATGGTGGCAGGTTTTGCTGGCGGACTTGGATTGAGTGGTAATGCATGTGGAGCGTTGAGTGCTGCAATTTGGATGAAATCCCTTGATTGGTGCCGTAAGGAACTTAAAAAATCATCAATAAAAAACTCCAAATCAAAAATAGTTTTAGATACTTTCTATGAAACCACTCATTCAAACATATTGTGTTCCGAAATAACAGGGTTAAATTTTAAATCCTTGGATGATCATACAACATACATTAAAAAAGGCGGCTGTTCCAAACTTATTAATAAACTTGCTGAAACATAAACGCATCAATTCCTTTACAATTGGTGTCAACAAATGTTAACACCGTGAATAATTAATTACTTTGGTAAATGATTATTTAGAAAATTCCCTCGAAATTTTCACTGGCTCGTGTTTGTTTACTAAATTAGTTGCTTAACTTGTAACTAACCATACTAAAACACTTTTTGCATAATTGACAAAAAACGAATTATAGATTAAAAAATGAAAAAAACCCTTTTTATATTATTTTTTTTTATAGGAGCAATTTCTATTTTTTATAGTTCTTATAATACAAAAACATACATAGGAAGGTTTGTAAAATGGAGAGCTTCCGATACTGAAGACTTTAAAAAGTTTCCTAAATATGAATTTGAAGCTTCCTCAAAACCATTCTATTTCGTTAAAAATATTAATAACAATCTTAACAACCTTAAAGTAAATAAAAGTAAAAAAAAACAATCTGAATTGATTGATGTTTTAGAAAATTCTGGTACAACAGCATTTTTAGTAATCAAAAACGATACCTTGATTTACGAAAAATATTTGAACAACTATAAAAGAAATTCAATAAACACTTCCTTTTCGGTAGCAAAATCTATTACCTCACTTATAACAGGAATTGCTATTGATGAGCATCTTATTAAAAGTGTAAATGATCCAGTTATTAATTATATTCCTGACTTGATAAAAACTGACTCTGCATATAAAAAATTACATATTTCAAATTTAATGGATATGCGTAGTGGTATACAATTTAAAGACCACGATTCACCTTGGGGTGACAAGCCAAAAGCTTATTATTCTCCCAATTTAAGAGATCGCATAATGGAATTGCCACTCGAATTTGAACCTGGAATTAGGTTTAAATACAACTCATATAATCCGATTCTTATTGGAATGATACTTGAAAAAGTAACTAATCTTCCCCCAGCTAAATACTTTGAAAAAAAGTTGTGGAATGAGTTAGGAATGGAGTATTCAGGATCTTGGAGTATGGACAGCAAAAAATCTGGGATGACAAAAATGGAAAGTGGGCTAAATATCAGAGCCATTGATTTTGCAAAGTTCGGGAGACTAATATTAAATAAAGGAAATTGCGATGGGAGTCAGTTGATTTCTGAGGACTGGATGAATTATAGTTTTAATATTTCAGAGAATTACAAATTAACAGAATTTGGAGATGATTTATACTACCGAAATTTTTGGTGGATTTATGCAAATAAAAAAGAATCTGATTATGAGATTAATAGTATTGCAGGCACGGGTCATTTAGGACAGTATCTTTATATTTTCCCAAAAGAAAAAATCATTATTGTAAGAATGGGGAAAAAGGATAAGAATGTTGACTCTTGGAAAACAATATTTCAAGAAATTGTCAATCAAATTAAAAACAACTATGCACATCGCAACATATAATTTATGCGTACAAATAAACTAACTAAGAACCAACGAACATTAAACAAACGATTTGCTAGAACTGAAAAATATCAGATTTTCCTTCCGCACAAATCATGCTCAAACTCGTTGTGCTTCATTATAAATAACTTCAATAGAAAATGATAACATTATTTTTTCAAGCATCCTTAATGATTTTTGCACTTGTAACTCTTTTATGGTTATGGAGTGTTTTTATAAAAAATGTAAGTATTGTAGACATTTTTTGGGGTTTTGGGTTTGTAGTTGTTAATACGCTCTACGTATTTATGTCAGGAGAACTAAATACTAGAAAAATATTGATTCTAACTTTAGTTAGTATTTGGGGACTTAGACTTGCAGTTTATCTTGCATTTAGAAACATTGGCAAAGGAGAGGATTTCAGATATCAGGAATTCAGAAAAAATTATGGCCCCAAACACTATTGGTGGTTTAGTTTTTTCCAAACTTTTTTATTACAGGGAGCCTTGATTCTGATTGTCTCTTTGCCCCTTCTGGGTATTAGTTCAAGTACAAGTAACGGAACCCTTAATGTACTGGATTATATAGGGATTTTAGTGTGGCTAATTGGATTTACTTTTGAAGCTGGTGGCGATTTTCAATTGTCACGTTTTAAAAGTAATTTTAAAAATAAAGGGAAGGTCTTAAAAACAGGGTTTTGGAAATACACTAGGCATCCAAATTATTTTGGTGACTCAGCTGTTTGGTGGGCATATGCTATTTTTAGTATTGCAGCCGGAAGTTACTGGCAAATAATAGGCTCTGTTGTAATGACTTTATTGATTATTAAAATATCAGGTGTGAGCTTACTTGAAAAAACTTTAAAAGAGACAAAACCTCAATACAGAGATTACATTCAAAAAACAAATTCCTTTTTTCCATGGTTCCCCAAAAAATAAATAGCAATGGATTTTATCACTAAAAATATTTGGTTTATACTTTTTGTAGCTTGGGGGATACCATTAAGCTATTATAGAAGTAAATTCCGCAAAATCGTATATCAAACTGATAGTTGGTTAATAAACATTAAACCTCTTTTTTGGAAAGAAATTAAAGGCCTCTTCGGAAATATTTATCCTGAAAATCTCAAATATAAAAAGTTTAGAAATTTCTACCTGTTCTATCTGGCTATTTATTTCTTGTTATTTATTGCTTATCTAATTTTTGATACAGATTTCTAAAAAATAAGGAAAGCAATACAATATGTAAAATAATTGCTTAATTCAAGCCTACTCGCATTATTCTGCAGATTTTCCTCTGGTTTGTTCGTTTTTTAGTAGGTTAGTTACTTAATCACGCAGCTAATCTTATTCAAACACGCTGTGTGCAATTTGCACAAAAATATGTGGCAAATAATTATTTTGTAATTTTATACAATACTAACTAATTAAAAAACAGAATGAAGACACTTACAAAAATCAATCACCGGCATTTTGGAATCATATTATTTTTGCTCATTACAATTGCCTGTAAAACTGATAAAAAACAAAATGTTCAAACAGCAACTGAAAAAAAAGAAAACAATATTATTGAAGTGATAACCAGAGGTATGGATTTCCAAACAGCAGACACCTTAAAATCTGGTTGGAATACCTTTGCTTATAAAAACCTGTCTAGTGAAGTTCATTTTTTCATAATGGATAAATTACCTTCTGACTCCATCGCAGAGAGCGATATCAAAGACCATTTATTGCCTCCTTTTGAGGATGGAATGAAGTTTCTAATTGAAGAAAAAGCTGATAGCGCGATGGCTGCATTTGGCAAAATACCTACTTGGTTTAATGATGTAAAACGATATGGTGGCACAGGATTAATATCGCCAGGTAAGATAGCAGTCTCAAGTATCAATTTGGAACCTGGAAAGTATCTGATGGAATGTTACGTAAAAGCTGTTAATGGCGAATGGCATACATCACATGGTATGTGGAAATTTATAACTGTAGTTGATGAAACTACTAATTTTTACCCTACTGAAAACGCTCATAAAATTAGCGTATCAAGCACAAATGGATATGTTTTAGATTCGCAACCTAAATTAGGAAAAAATAGGTTTAAAGTAGCGTTTATTGATCAAGTTCCACATGAACATTTTTCTGGTCATGATGTAAATTTAATTAAATATGACGCTACAGCAAATATTGATTCCTTAGTTTATTGGATGAATTGGATGAATCCAACTGGGTTAAGAACACCTGCACCAAAAGGCTTTACTTTTTTGGGTGGAATGAACAATTGTGAAGCCGGCGAATTAGGTTATTTTGAAGTCGATTTAGATTCAGGAAACTATCTTTTAATTTCCGAAACACCAAAAGCAGATGAAAAAGGCATGTTAAAAACATTTGTAATAAATGATAATTAAAAAACTGCACACAATAATAGCAATAAGTAATTGCTTGTTATTAACTACTTCTGAAAATCCTTGAGGATTTTCAGATTGTGTGTACTTGCTAGGTTAAATCCAAAACCACACAACTTCTAATAGCCTAGACCGTTACCTTTATTTGTGACCCGCCCCGAATAAAGGTTAAATAATTTAAAATAGTTAAGTATAAAAACGCTATTTCATTAATTAAACAATTAAGTGCCTATTTTCCTATCAAAAAAACTCGTATATTTATAATAGTAAGTATAACGGTGGAAAAATCTACCGCTTTTTTGCCTTCCGTTCTTATTATAACCCTTTGTAATTGCTTAAACCTACTTTAAGGATTCAATAATTGTACAAAAAAACAGAACCATGACTAAAAAAACTTTCGGAACATTTGCTGGGGTTTTTACACCAACAACCTTAACAATACTAGGTGTTATCATGTACATTCGTCAACCATGGGTTGTTGGTAATGCAGGTATTGTTGGCGCATTAGCAATTTTATTAATTTCGGTTGCCATAACGTTTACAACAGCATTAAGTTTATCTTCAATAACTACCAATGTCCGTATTGGTGCAGGTGGAGCTTTTAGTATCATTTCAAAATCTTTGGGTTTAGAAATTGGAGGAGCCATTGGAATTCCATTTTATATAGCTCAAGCTTTGGCAGTGGCAATGTATGTTTTTGGGTTTAGAGAAGGATTGAATTCAATATTACCCAGTTTAAATCCATTATTACTAGATATTATTATTTTTTCAGTAGTAATGACCATTGCGTTTAAAAGTACAAGCTTTGCTTTTAAAATTCAATATGTAATACTTGGCATTATAGTTTTGTCTTTAATTTCTATTTATGGAGCGTTATTCGTAAACGATTTAAACTATGACTTCGAACTTTTTGGACAGTACCCTGGATCCATAGAAAATAGTTTTAGCGGAACTTCTTTTTGGGTTGTTTTTGCAGTGTTTTTTCCAGCGGTAACTGGAGTAATGGCTGGTGCAAATATGTCTGGTGATCTCACAAGCCCGAGAAAAAGCATACCTAAGGGAACTATTTCGGCAGTAATTTTAACCACCATTATTTATATTAGTTTAATATTTGTCGCTTCACTTTTGGCAACTCCAAATGAGCTAGCTTCAAATTATAATTTGTTTATTGATAAAGCGCTTTATAGCCCAATTGTACTTGCTGGATTATTAGGAGCAACGCTTTCATCAGCGTTAGGATCTTTTATAGGTGCTCCAAGAATAATGCTTGCATTGGCTGAAAAAGGAATTTTACCTAAAAGTAAGGAACTTGAAAAAACATCAAAAAAAGGTGAGCCTGTCAATTCTATGTTAATAACTGCTATTATTGTTTTTATTGGAATTTCATTGCGCGATTTAAATACTATTGCACCAATACTTACTATGTTTTTTATGATAACTTATGCAATGGTTAATATAGTTGTTTTAGTTGAGCAATTATTGAGTTTACCAAGTTATAGACCAACACTTAAAGTGCCTTTAATTATCCCTGCTTTGGGTGCTTTCGGGTCAATTGCAATTATGTTTGTTATTAATGTAATTGTAGCGTTAACATCACTAATATTAATTTTTATATTTTACTTTTATTTGGTTAATTTAAAATTGAAATCAGAAGCAGGTGATTCTCGTAGTGGTCTTTTTACTGCACTTGCTGAATGGGCTACCAAAAAATCTAGTAATTTAAGTCCTCAAAAAGAAGTTAGGTCTTGGCGTCCTGATCTTTTAATACCAATGTCAATGCCAAAAGAAATCAGAAGCTCCTATAAATTAATTCATTCAATTATTCATCCGAATGGTTCTATTAAAATATTATCATTATATCATGAAAATAAGGAAGAACAGAGAAATATTGAACTATTTTTAAAAAATGCTTCTCAAAAATATAAGGAAAGTGGCATTTCTGTTTCTTATGCGTTTGTTGAAAACAGGGAACTGAATACCACAATAAATATTAGTATGCAATCTCTAAATGCTGCTTTTTTTAAACCCAATATTATTTTTGTAAGTGTTGACACTAGTAATGTTAATCAAGAATTTTACGATAAATTAATTGCTGATGTTAAAAAGAATAATTTTGGGATGATAATTTACATTCCATTTTCTACAGCAAGTTTAGCCATTGAAAAAAACATAAATCTTTGGTTAACTGATGTTCCTACAAACTGGAAAGAAACTTTTAACATTGGAAACAATGATTTATCCACCCTTTTATCACTTTTAATTTGTAAGAATTGGAAAGGTGAAATCGACGCCCTTATTATTAATAAAAATCAGAATTTAAAATTTCCACAAACAGATATTGAAGATATTAAAACTATGGTTAGATTTCCTAATAAAACCAATATCAGCGTTAAAAATGGTGATCTTTTGAGCAACGTTAAAAAATATAGGAATGCAGATGTAAATATTTTTAGTGTAGATGATGATATGTCTACAGCAGCTATGATAAATATAGTAAATGAGTCTCGAATTTCTGGTATTTTCTGTGTAGATTCTAATTTGGAAAATGTGTTAGTTTAATAAATTAAATCCAATTTGCAAATTTACATTTCTTATTATCCAAAAAAATTACCTTTGTACATTATCAAATGGTTATTTGTTAAATATCAACCATTTAAATCCAGTTATTTGAAATTTTTATTTGAAATTTCATTTTTCTTAATTACATTTATAAATTCAAAAATTAAACCATTTACCATTAATTTTTTTAAATGAAAACGCTCAATAAGGATGAAAAAAAATCATCCACATTTATTAAAGAATTTGCTTTGAAAAATTATAAAATTTATGTAGCACATTATGAGTCGAGAAATTTACAACCAATGCCATTTCACGATTTTTTAAAAAATTATAAT
>Ga0102815_10000627_pt1 | contig 23136 bp, 22 predicted proteins | sample ColrivemetaGS759_FD_79113 | JGI IMG/M metagenome (GOLD analysis project Ga0102815, IMG submission 79113) | Estuarine microbial communities from the Columbia River estuary - Ebb tide ETM metaG S.759 | ecosystem: Environmental > Aquatic > Marine > Intertidal zone > Estuary | place: USA: Columbia... | reverse complement strand
TACGTGCAGATCATATAACTGGTTATGATGCTGCTTGGAGAACAGGTACTGGTGTCCCTGCTGGAGCTACAATTTCGACTTGGACTAACTATCCTAATATACCATAATTCATAGTTGACAATAACCGTTTTTAGTATACAATACTAGTATATGAAAACAGTTCATTTCACATCTGGTCTTCCTAGAGCTTGCTCTACTCTTCTACAAAACTTATTAGCACAAAACCCTGAAGTTCATGCTACTGCTACATCTGGCATTCATGAGATTGGTTACATTGCTAGAGACTTCTTTGAAACAGAGGAATTTAAAACATTTAAAAACCCTCTAGATGGTGAAAGACAATACCACAATTTCCTTAGAGGAGGTATTAAAAGCGCATTTGATGGCGACACTGATAGACCAGTTGTTGTAGATAAGTGCAGATCATGGATTGGGCATCTTGATCAATTGTTTCAAGTGTTCCCAGATGCTAAGGTATTAGTACCAGTCAGAGACATTCGAGGTATTCTGTCTAGCTTTGAGAAGATGAGAATCAAACACCCATCAAGGTTTGTTGGGGTAGAGAAGCAAAACCCTCAAAGCTGGACTACTGTTGAGAAGAGATCACAGGGATGGCTACAAATGCCGCCACTTGGCATTGCAGTAGAGAGACTACATGATGCAGTAAAGAGACATAAGGATAAACTTCACTTTGTTCATGCAGAAGATCTAACAGCAAACCCAGTAGAAGCAATGAATGCAATCTGGGACTACTTAGAGATGGATAGATTTGAGGTAAATCCGCTAAATGTAGAACAATATACGGATGAGCATGAGCTTGGTTGGCCCTATGGTGAGCATAAAATCCGCAATGTAGTCAAGCCGTTGAAGCCAGATTGGCACGATGTTTTGGGTAGAGAGTTCTCAGATCAGATCAAGCAGACGTTTGATTGGATTAACCAGCTGTAGCTAAAAGTAGAAATACCTATAGTTTTGTATAAATATAGGTACTATGAAACATTATTCATACAAAGTCTTAATAAGACTAATGACCATCAGTTCATTAACACTGGTAATAACGTCTTGTGCTCTTTTTAACCAAACAGAACAAGGTGACCCAGGGGGAGGGGGTAGGGTAGATATTGATGGAGCTAAGCAAGGCTTAATAGCCGCGACAGGCTTCTCATTTACTGCACAACAAGCTGTAACAACAGCACAAGCTGAGATTGTAAAAGCAAAGATACATGCTAAAGAGATTGAATCTTTGGTTGAATTAATGAGACGTAAGAAGTCTGAATTCGCTGAAAGCATTGAAAGCTTAAGGCAGATATATGTTCAACATATTGTTGTACTTGATAGAGAGTTAAGTATAACTGGTGTTGCACTAAGAAAACAGTTAGTTGCTCTTAAGAATACAGAAGCAGAACTTATTAAAGCAAAAGCTCAAATAGCAGAACAAGAACGACATAAAGCTGCAATGATTGCTCATAATGCCTCTTTAAGTAAGAAGTTAAAAGAAGCTGAAGGCTATAAAGACAAATATCATAAGCTAACCAAATATAAGTGGATCGTTTGGGGCTTGGGTGGATGGATATTAGTTAAGTTCTTAGGTGGACTTGGTGCATGGTCTCCACAAGGTAGAATTGCTAAGGCTCTTATAGGGTAAGTAGTTGATTTTTAAATATTAACCGCTAAGTATTTTTCTATGAAATTACTAAAATTACCAATTATTACTTACGCTAAGCGTTATTGGCCACTACTTCTTGTCCTTGCTGTACTCATTTACGCTTATACAAGTGGTACTATCGGCGTTGCAATGAAGGGCATTCTTTTGATTCCTATTTTTACACTATCTGCAGCTGCATCTGGTTTGTTGTTACGCAATGTGTATAATAGAAGTACTACAGATAAATACGTTGATGAAAAGGTACAGCTCACAAAAGACTGGGAGTCTCTTACTTCCTATGAACGTATTAAGTTAATGAAGTTTGAAGCTCTTACCTACTTTATTGGAGGTTCAATCATCGCTGCAGGTTTAGTTATTATTATTAATGTTTAGAGTATATACCATTTTAGCAGTTGTTATAATGTTATCAACAACTGCTATTATTTTAGCGTCAGGTTGGAAGAGTTCTAACCCGCCAGCTGTTAATATTACACCGGCTACAGTTGCTCCGGTGTATAAGGATAATACTCCGCTCAAAGAGCAGAAGAACTATTATACGATACTATGGAATACAGCTGAGGTTAAGGGATCACAAGTTTTTCGTATTGATAAGACTATATCAATGTATAACGAAAATAAGAGTCAGTACGTAGAGATTGAAAAACTAAGAACGGGTGGTGTTCCTTCTGCTATAATCTTTACATTACATGGTAGAGAGTCAACATGGAGCTTTAAAAAACACCTACATGAAGGGTCTCCATTGACTAGTCGTACTAAATGGGTCCCAAAGGGGAGACCTAAGGCTCCTCCAAGCAACGGTAGTGTCTATACATTTATTGAGAGTGCAGAAGATGCTTTATATAAGCTTAAGGATCTTGAAAGTATTAACTGGCAAGATCTTAACACTTCGCTATATAATATTGAAAAATATAACGGGTTAGGCTATCTTAAGTATAGACCTATACACTCACCTTATTTATGGTCTGGTACAAATCACTATACTAGTGGTAAATATGTAGCAGATGGTAAGTACTCTAGTACGGCTACCGATAAGCAGCTAGGTACATGCGCCATTCTTAAAAGAATGGCGGATAGAGGTATTGCTATCGGCTTTAAATAAAATAAATAAAAACATGGTAACGTTACAACTCAATCAAAACCAAGCAGAGATTCTTTTAAGCTTACTAGATATGGCAATAAAGGCTGGAGGTTTAAACGTAGCAGAGGCTGCGGTGTTCTTTTCAAAGAGTATAGATCTGCAGCTTAATGCAACGCAGAAGCCCGCAGAATCTGATGAATCTACACCGGTAGTAGAAGATAAAAAATAATACTTAAGAGTATACAGTTTATCAAGAACCATAACGCGTACGCGTTATGGTTTTTTTATTCTGTGTAATACTGATTGAAGTAAAATTTCAATCCAGTACCTGGCGTTGTTGAGCCAACCTGATCACAAAATAGCTCGATAATATCACCTTTATTATAGCTAGTCGTACTGAGCACTGGCTGTGTGACTGCAGATACACTGGTCTTTTCATTGACATCTATTGTAGGCTTTGTTGAAAAAATACTTACACCGTTTATATGAACATCACCTACTAAAGCAGAGCCCGTTGGAGCTGTTGATACGCCTAATAATACCTCTTCTAAGTTATTATCTCGAGCAGCGTGAAACGTTGCAAGTGGTGTTACTGTTGAGGCGGTTAAATTCGTAGTTTCATCTGAAACAGCTATGCTTGTATCAGAAGAGATTTTATTTAATGTATTAATCCAAGTATTACTACTTGACTCATATTGTAATATATCATTATTAGAGATAGAATTAATAGATATATCGTGTATATCGCTTAAATTAAAACCTAAGTCAATACTTACATATAACTTTCCTTCAGTATTATGACTTACTACACAATACCCAACTTGGACTTCATGTGCTGGTGTAGTTGGCACAGTACCAGTGATTGTTCCATCTACTCCGAGATAAGCAATTTTACCTGCTACAACATTTGAAGTATCAACACCGCTGATAATACCACTTGTAGTTAAATAACCAAACTGATTTTGTGTTATATCTTGCGCAGCAATACCAACTACAGCGTTTGAAGCTTCTTCACTATCGTTAGACGCAACTGTAACTACTGGATGCTCACCTTGAGCGTCACTTATATATACAACTTGACCTTTTGTAATGTCTGAAGTACCAGGCTCGTTTGAAGCCTTAACACGTAAAACTTGCTCCATACCGAGCATTACACCTACTCCGGCACTACCTTTTAATCCGAGATCTAATGTACCTTCTGTAGCGCTCCAATGTAATCGACCTTCTATAGGTATCACATCCTCATCAGTATGAAAGTCAAGATAGTGAATATTTGTTAGAGGGTTATCGTTTAAGTCAATACCTGAATGTACGCTTATAGGTGTTGTTAAGGTAGAGGATGGTCTAATACAATCCGTGCTTAAGCAACCTGTAACAGATACCCCATTAAGAAACTCGTTATTAGCAACTTGCCATGTGCCTGCTCCGTTTGCGTCAGTTGTTAAAACGTAGTTGGCAACCGCGCCTGTTGGCATCTTGAAGCCAGCGCCAACATTTAGGTTTGGAACGTAAACTGTATCAGTTGCATCAGTCGTAATATTCTGACCTCCAATTACTACAGAGCGATGATGTCCAGTTTGGACTTTGTGACCATCTCCTGCCACAACTGCGCTCTGTTGTGCATCTTCAATGATGGAGTTTTCCCCGCCTACTGTAATGCTGTGTTTTGCTACTGAAGTGCCAGCACCCGAAGCTGACAGCCCCACGACGTGGTTTGCTCCCCCTACTGTGTTTGTGTATTTTGTATTTAGAGTGACGCTTGTTCCACCAAATGCCTCTGATTCGTGTCCTTTTACTGTCTGACTCAGACCGCCAAATGACGATGAATCACTACCACTTACTTCATTACCTCTACCCCCGAAAGTTCCTGCTCTGTTGCCCGTTGCTTGGTTTGCAGTGCCTCCAATAGACGCGCTGCTATTACCAGTGGCTATATTATGATTTACTGGATTTGTTGGATGTAATGTTGCAATTCTGCCAACTTGAATATCGTTCAGAGTTGTTGATCCGTTGTCTGTGACTGAATCCAGTGTATTAGCTGTATTATCCCAGTTAGTAGCACTATTAGCATTTACAGTCGTATAATTATCATTCCAATCACCTGATGTAGACTGTAGTAAGCTATCATCATAAGAAGTACTACTACCCCATGTTGCGCTATTAGCATTTACAGTCGTATAATTATCATTCCAATCACCTGATGTAGACTGTAGTAAGCTATCATCATAAATAGTACTACTACCCCATGTTGCGCTATTTGATTGTACAACACTTGATGTATCATCCCACTCTGCGCTAGCTGCTTGTAGAGCTGTTACTGGAGTATCGTCGTAAACAGTATCAATACCCCATGAAGCACTATTAACACCCACCGTTGTATAAGTAGAATCCCAATTACCTGATGTAGACTGCAGTAAGCTATCATCATAAATGGTATCTGTATCAACAGCCCATTGCGCGCTATTTGATAATACTGTTGTATAAGTACTATTCCACTGCGTGCTATCACCATCTAGAGCATAAACGATATCGTTAGAGCTCAATGCACCAGTAACTTCAACTTGACCGGTAATACTAACATCACCTTCAACACTAAAACCACTAAGCTCGGATATCAATATATCTTGATAGTGCGTAAAGGCAGAAATCGAATGAATAGTGTTAGCTGATATAACATTAACATTTGTAATATTATTACCTGATAATCCAATATTAGTTATCTCGTTGTAAGCACTATCCCAATTACTGGAAGTAGCTAATACACTACTATAGACACTATTCCAAACACCACTAGCTGATTGTACGGTGTTAAAGACACTATCAAGTGCTTCAGATAAACTTGTACCTGTATTAACTAAAACCGTCCCATTGACAGTGTTGTTAACAATATATAAACTATTTGTTTCAGTAACAGCCACTACTTGTCCAGCATACGCGAGATTACTATTTTGTATATAATCTGATAATGCGTTATATGTATTAAACACTAACCCATCATCTAATGCTCCGGCATACTGCCGTTTAAATTGTAAAGGAAACTCTATATATGACATAATTTTAAATTGTTACTTGGTAATTAACTTCTTGTGAAAATGAGGTAACAGGTGTAAATATATATCGCTTATACGGTATAGCTGTATAGCCATTTAAACCTTCTACATTCTCAATAGTCTGACTAAATACACTCTTAACTTCAGCGTTAAGACCTTCAATATATTTAACACTACTTACATCGCGTAGGGTAGCAGGGTATGCAAAAACAACTCTTGTGGATCCCGCGGGAATGGTAATATTAAATGTAGAGCCATTTGACGGATCGAGTAGACTGTTACCAAAGTCGCGAGGTGAGTCACCACCAGTAGGGTTACTAGATCCGTAGAAAGCTTTACGCCTACCATAGACGTTTACTGTATCAGTGACCGTCGCTCCACCTAACTGACTTGAGTAATTGTTACCTTTGCTATCTATAGGCTGCGGACCACTGTTAAAGCTTACGACTGTGTTAAATGTATTAAGACCTTCCTCAATCACCTGTGTTGGTAAGTTAAGTGCGTTATTTGTGCCGTTATTTATACCATTAATAAGATACGTATTTACTGCTCCTGCTCTATCAGCTTGCTTAAGGTTTGGATCCCAAATATAGTTATCTACCTTACCTTGTATTGCACCTGGATCGAAGTTTACAGTTAGTATAATCCCTGTGGTGCCAGCCTCTACTGTTGTAGCAATATTGTCGTAAATGTGAGCTGATGGTATAATAAATGTAGGGAAGTAGGTTTTTGTTAATAGTAAATTTGCAAATTCTTGAAAGGTTGTACCTGCAGTAACTACGTCTGTCTTTTTAATTCCACCTACTTCAACATCTGAAGTTATATTTTGAACAATGGAGAATATATCCACTAAATCAGTACTACCGGATAATATATTACCGGATACAGATATACTACCATCCACACTTAATGACTTAGTTGTTGAGCTCCAATTACCGGTACCATTCTCATCAGATACTAGTAACTTACCACTACCCTCATTACCATCGCTTAAACGCAGCCCATCAGATTGAATGTTAAAAGTATTATCTGCTATAGAAGAAAAACTTGTTGTTGTTGAATCTGCAAATACATACGACCCGGTGTGTATACTGTTACCTGATGTACCTACTACTAGCGAGAAATCTGCCTCAGCTGTATTATCTCTACCACCAAGTATTATACTGTTTAACCCTTTAGCTACCTGTGTCGTGTTATTTCTTAAAGTCTGCAGGTCAATACTATGATCACCACGCTGCGCACCAGCTAGCTCACCTTGATATCTAGGTATTATATTATATAAATTCCCATTAGTTCCTTGTACCGTACCACCAATATCATCATTCCAATCACCGGATAACTGTATAACTACATTATAAGCATCATTCCAACTAGCGCTAGCGAGATTAACTGTAGTGTATGTGCTCTCCCACCTAGGATACTTAAAAATATTATCCCAATAAGAAACTCGATTACTTACTATATTATAAGTATTTTCCCAGTTACCAGAAAGGGCTTGTATTTCATCAATATGAAAATAAGAATAAAGTGAAGATACTGCAGCAGAGTAAGTTGTATTGTTATACGCGATTGCTATAACCTCACTACCTAAATATGCTGGATTATAGTTGGGAAGATGTGAAATTGGTATGCCTGCGCAACTCATACTAATATTTATGCAAAAATATAGCTAAAAGACTGGTTTCTTTTTAAATTATACCAGCCCACCGTCAGTGATCACCCAGTTATAATCATTTACTAACTTATTATAGGCGATTAAAGAATTATTAGAACGTGTAATATTACCCGCTATGGTGAGCTCTACATTTTGATTTACACCTACATTGTCTGCAGTATATGCCCAACCATTTAACATATCATCGTAGTTAACCGAGCTAAAACTCATACTACCGTAAAATGGGTTTGTATCGAGCATATCCCGGCAGCTATTTGCATTACGTATATCCCAATTAGCTAGTGAGTTGTTAAACGAGACAGCGGAGAAAAATGCAGATTGAAAATCAGTACACGCGCTCATATATGGTCCCCATGAGCTTAGGTCTTGATTATATTGACCAGCTATTGCAAATGTACTATTTACCGTTTTTACATTACCAAGCTTATTACCCCAGTGACTAAGAGACTGGTTAAATGTTGTACAACGCTGAAAACACCTCGAAATATTTTCAGCTGAATATAAATCCCAATCTAGCGGCTTACTACTACCACCAACGACGTCACCATTATTAAACGCAGAACAGCTGGCGAACATAGCATCCATATTCCTTAAACTAGAGAGACGTGGCCCCCAAAGCGTAAGGTCTTGATTAAAGTCTTTACAACCACTAAACATAAAGCTGGTGTCATCTAAGTCAGTAGAAATATAATCACCCCAGCTGCTTAGTGGCGTATTAAAAGCGCTACAATTCCTAAACATATAACCGAAGCTCGTACAAGCCTTCGGTTTTAAAGCATCTAGATTTAAGGTTAATACTGAATTAGTACCATTTGCCATATCCATAAAAAACCTCATAGATTTTACCTTTTCAATATTCCATGCACTCAGTGTATTACTACCACCGTTATTAAACGACAAGCATGTGCTAAACATACTACTCATGTTTTCACAATTACTCATATCCCATAGATCGAGGTTCTGATTAAATGAGGTACACCCCTGAAACATACTACTCGTATCTCTACAGTTACTTAAGGTTATACCCTCATTGTTGAGTGGTGTGTTAAAATGTGTTTGACCTTGTAAAAAGTTTCTCACAGAGTATGCATTTTCAAAATTCCAATTTCTTAACCGTTGATTAAATACACCTAATGCTGGAGATAGATTTAAATCCCAGTGGGTAAACATCCATCTAAGTGTTTCACCAGAGCTTATATCCCAGGTAAAATCATCAACAGCCGCTAATGGATCACTAGCAGGTAGTCTTCCGTTGTTAAATGAGCGCGCATGCTGAAACATGTAATCAAACTCCTTTACATTACTAACATCCCAATTATTTAAATCCTGATTAAAGTCAAAAGCCTCGAGAAACATATTGTTTAAAGTAGTTGCACTACTTACATCCCAGGTGTCTAACGCTCTATTAAAGGTAGAAGCGTATCTAAACATATCCTTGAATAACTTAACACCACTTAAAGATGGTCCCCACGCATTAATTGTTTTATTAAATGCATGCGCAGATCTAAACATACCGGACATGTCAGTACAACTACGAGGTCTCCAACTAGTCATAAATTGACCACCGTTATCGAATCCGGTAGCTCCGTAAAACATATTACTCATATCCTCTACATTACTAACATTCCAACTATCTAAGTCTTTATTATATGACATCAACGTTGATCTACCATCTGATAAAGTAGCAAACATATCATTCATAAATCTAGCAGAAGAAGTATCCCAGTCACCTATATACTCGTTGAATACTCTAGACTCTAAGAACATACCCTGCATATCGCTCACGTTACTTACGTCCCAATTATTAAGACCGTCAGCAGATAAGTTAAAGCACTGTGAAAATATATAAGATAAGTCTGTTGTAACAACGTTAGGTGAACCTATAGCATTACCATTACCGGTATAATTAACGCTGTACATAAAAGCAGGTAAACCTAAGTTCCAATTTCTACGATTATATATTGAAATATATGCTGTACTATTATAGTCAAGTAACGTCAACGCGCTCCAGTCTCTTGTCGACTTATATTTTAGTCGGGTATGATCATTGAAGAACCAACCAGAGAGACCACCGGTGATCGAAATCGTATAATTGCCAGCTGTAGTATATTCATGTTTTTTATTACTATCTAACGCACTAGTAATATTATCACCTGCAACTTCAGCACTCCCCCAGTCGACATAAAAATCATATACACCGCTATCAATTAGTGGAAGCATAAACTCCCTATGCGTCGTTGTAATTGCAATATTACTCGCAACTTGACGATGGTAATCGATATAATCATCTAAAGGAAATTCATACTTATTCCTCATATCACGCTCCACACCGGATGCCGCTACAATAATACCTTCTTGTTGTAATTTTTGAGCAAATGCCTGCCATTGAGATGTGCTTCGAACTTGTTCTGAAGAAAAATTCCTATAATTATCCTCCCATAACCATACTATAGAACCCGCGCTTAAATTGTTAGCATAGATAATCTCATCAACTAATCTATTTGTATTACCGTCACTTGTATCAATTTCAATAACATACGCGTTTGAGTCATTTTGAATATTCTCTGGTACTAATACATTTTTACCGTTTTCAAAGCCTGTTAAGTTATCATCATAAAAGGCAGGTGCAGTATCAGCATTTGTTATTAGATAAAAAGGAGCAGTATTAAGGGAGGGGTTATCACTACGAAAACTATCCCACGAATCATTAAGGTGTATATATTTATCAGTAGTGTTCACTTGCGTGCCAAATGTACGGCCTATTGAAATAAATACGTTCTGTGTTAGTAATGGCTCAAAGTTACCGGCATCTGTGTTTATATCAAATATATATTGCGCACCAGTTAATGTATTTATTGCGGTGTTTGAAGAGGTAAAATCACCAACTGAACTTTGAACTACAGCTTCACCGGTAAGGGGTATATTACGCGTTAACCAGTTACTTATATCCCTATTAACAATTATGTAGTCATATGTAATTGTTTTTGTCTCGTTCGGTATTATATCTACACCAGTTACTAACTCCAAATCACCGCTGATATTATCTACTGGGGTGTGTGTTTCACTATAAGTAGCGTTACGAACTAAACCGTTACCAATATTTGTTACGCTAAGTTCATATGTTAGTATATCACCGGCAACAAAAGTAGTTATCGGTGTTTGCAGTGTCCTTGTAACAGCAAGCTCACCTTTATTGTGTCTTGTTGGATTAATATATAAATGATTCATAATTCTAAATAGTTACTTTTTGACCAGGTGTTAAAATTGATTTATACAACTCAATATCTTTAGCATATAACTCTCGTATTTGATTCTTTTGGCTTTGTGTAAGAGGTAGATCAACACACGACACACCGTCCAGTTCTAAATTAAACGGTACATCAATCTCTAACAATCTAACAGCTTGGTCAATATGTAGTGGGTATTTAAATAATAAATTTTCCACACCCGGTGTTAAGTAGTTTACAACAGGCTCAAACCATGAATTCTCTTCAAATAAATAACTATCACCTTCCAACTCTTGCATTAATCTTAATATTGAATCGATTGCCTCTTCACTCGTCTGCTTTGTATAAACACATGCCGCTTTAAATCTTTCAATAGGATTACGGACGAGTATAATAGTAGGCCACTTTGGTGTATCAACTCTCGATAAAAGGTTACGCGTTCCATCATCTAGAACCGATACAGTCGTATAGCCAACAACATTTGGTTTAGCTGAATTGTAATATTTTTTATATACTGCTCTATACAGCGAATACGAGCCAATCCCGTTAATATCCGCTAAACAATGTCCTGTTTTTGCTATTTGTATAAATGGCTTCATAAACAACCTTTTCTGTTACCTATTAACGTTACCTTCAAGCCAGTTCCAGGGGTTACACTGCCGGTAGATAAAACTTCAATACTTAACTCCTCATCATCACCTATACTAATAAAGCTTGGGTTAAGGGTGTGCTGCTCACTAGAGTTAATACTCGACTTACCCCCTGCGTCAATAATTAAATTATTTGTAAAAATAGACTAGTTATTACCATTTTTAATATCGATTTCTATTTTATCCCCTACCGGTGCAGTGCCGACCGAACCTCTTACCTGAACTAAATCGAGTTCATACGGTATTCTGAGTGTATTAACAGCGCCAGTATAAATGTCTGATGTTTCATCTGAGCATGCAATAATAACAAATGCATCATCCCACGCACAGCTGCCCGCATTGACAGTTGTGTATGCACTATCCCAATTAGCACTATTACCCAATACTGTTGTATACGTATCTTCCCAATTACCAGTTAATGTATTAAATATGCCTATTAAACCTGCACCACTATTCCAAATACCGGAGAGGTCATATACTGTACTATACACACTATCCCAATCTCCAGATGTTGCCTCAATAAGAGAACTATCAAACATCACGTCCCACTGTGCGCTGTTTAGCTGAACAATAGTAGTTGCATCATCCCATGCTCCCGACGCCGCTTGAAATTCACTCTTAACATTTTCATCCTTACTCCATTGATCAGACAAAGCATAAACAGTCGTATATGTACTTTGCCATATACTGGAAAGGTTATTAGTTAAGTTATAGTTACTATCCCAACGATCTGCACCACCATCTACGATAACAATATTATACGTATCTTGCCATCTACCAGATAAAGCTGCTAGCTGACCGGCAGTTCCAAGCACGCCGGATAGATAACTTACAAAAGATGATAGTGTACCTGCTCTTGTTTCACCATCTTGTACAAAAGCAAATTCTTCTGAACCGAGATAAGGTGCAATATAGCTGGGTAATTTAGAAATAGGCTTACCTTCACAATAACTCATACCATTATTTAGGTTAAAAATGTGTTTTAACTTAATAGTAGTGCGTAATTTTTACCTAACGCTTTAGATATTAGCTCCGAAGATGTATGTATAAGTCCATCTTGCAATATACCGTTAACTACTGCAGGGTTGTTTACTATATTAATAACAGTAGGTAAAGATGGGTCACAGCTATCAGCTTGATCTAGTGTCGACCATAGATCATCTGTAGTTAGTTGATTATTACTCCAGTTACATAATACGTTTGAACCCGTCCAACCTGTAGCGGAAATTGTGCTAATATTATTACCGCTGCAGTCTATTTCTTTCATATTTAAACAGCCACTTATATTAAGGTTGGTTAAGTTGTTGTCATCACACAATAACTTTTCTAGTTTATCTTTATTAGCAACACTAAGCGATGTAAGTAAGTTACCGTCACAATGTAATAGTTTTAGATCTGATTGATTTTGTACATCCAGTGTTGTAAGCTCGTTATTTGAACACGTAATATAAGCTAATTCTGTATTATTAGTAAAGTTGAGTGTGCTGATACTGTTATTGTGGCACCCTAAGCGGTATAAGTAGATGTTATTATCTATGTCTAACGATGTTAATTGACAGTTATTAATATATAGGGTATGTAAAACGCCTAAATTATCTATATCAATATTACTAAGTCCAAGACTTGCACAATTTAAATAATAAAGATTAATATTATTCGTTACATCTAAAGTATTTATATTGTTGTTATAAGCTAGATTTAAGAAGTTAAGCTTAGTGTTATTTGTTAAATCAATAGTATTAAAACTACTACTCTGTTCAGAAATGTGTAAATACTCTAATTCAATATTATTACTAAGATCTATAGAATCTAAATTTACTCTAGGGCAACTACAATGAACCAACTTAAGGTTATCTGTTACATCCAAAGTACCTAGTTCTGTATTATTATCACAGGATAGATCTGTTAACTCTGTACATGCATTTAATACGAGTGAGCTTATACTTAGTTCTGCACAGTCTAAAACTTTAAGCGATGTAAGCGGCTGTACATCTAAATCATCAATTAAATTATTATAACCACATGCTAGCTTTTCGATGTTAGTATTGGAATCAAGATCAAGACCATTGATAAGTGTTTCACTTACATCAAGCTCTACTAATTTTGTATTAGCGCTAACATCTAAATTAGGAGTTATATCGTTATTTGAACATATCAGGTGCTTTAGCTCCGTATTATTACTTACGTCTAACGCTGTAATGTTATTATCCTTACAATTTAACCCGGTAAGAGCAACGTTACTTGTAACGTTGAGTGTTTCTATTTGGTTACCTTCGCAATTTAAATCAACGAGAGGTAAGTTGCCTGAGACGTCTAGCACTGATACATCACCATTTAAAGATAAATGCGTTAAGTTGCCAGCTGGCGCGCTAGTCGCATTAAAAGCTGGCCACATCCATACAGAGCGTGTTGAGCCACTATTGTCAGGTATTGTTGTAGCGTCTGTAAATCGTGCATCTGTATTATAAACTTTTTTCTTAGCGTTAGGATTTGCTGTTATACGTAATGTATGTCCGTTCCTACTCGTTGTGTTAGTTAAATCGCGATCAACGTTAGAGATACTGACGCAACCAGCAGCATTATAACCACCACCACGTCGCGCGCGCTGCTCGTTGACTGTATCCGCTGTATTAGCAAACGACTCTGTCGTTTCCATATAGTTATAACCATTTCCACCCATACCCATAACACCGTATGGGCTTAAACCTCCTGCAAATCTAACATCTGCTGGGCCGCTTTGCTGCCATACTTGTGTATTTGCATCCGTACCGCTTGATACGGGCAATGGAGCATCGTCGCAGTCACCTACTGGATCGCGTGTAAGTACAGAGCCAGTACCATATAAATAATATTGCTCTTGACCTGCATCATAGTACGCAGCTTTATACCACTCATCCTCTGAACATATAAAATATTTTGCATCCGCATGTCGGAAGTAATTGGTCGCAGTTCTAGCGTAAGTTTTATACCACCTACCGTTAACTAACTCCGGTCTCCACGCATCACTAAAGGACCAGGCATCAATGTTATCATTAATACCATTACCGCTAAACTTGTATGCTTCTTGGTACCCCTCACGTGTATTAAGCCAGTTTACATAACGAGCTGCCTCATTCCACGATAATTTACGCGCTGGCATCTCTGGATCATCACCAGTGTCGTTACCGATTACAAAACCATCAGGATTTTCTCTATTAAATTGTTCAATTTGTGCTTTAGTAATGGTGTATTTAGCAATTTGATATACGTAAGGTACATACCCAAATTCACCAAGAGGTCGACCACTCTCGTCACCGACACGTGATAGGTTAGGTGAGTTATAAGCATCACCGATAGTTATTAACTCCAGTAGAGGTTTTGATGTAGTTATATTACTCGCTACTCGGAATCCTAAATGCCCATCCTGTGATACCTCCGGAGGAGTTGATTCACGAACAGTTGATTGTAGATTAGCAACAGGGTTAGCCCAGTCACCGCCTCGTCTAACCCGATTTTCAGTAACATTAAAACTTCCACTATTAGTTGACTCTAACCACTCCCACGTATTACCACCTTGACCTACTGTACCAAATGGACTAGCACCACCGGCGCTATTTACATATGCGATGCGATATTGAGGCCCAGGCGGTGAATATACTGCAGTGTTAGGGGCAGTACCATTACTGACAGCACTAGGTGGGGTATCACTACCTGTAGGGTATAACCAGTAGCCTGGCTTATTTACATCATAATATGCGGCCTTATACCACTCATCTTCTGATGGTATAAAATACCTACAATCCTTATGTCTAAAAAGATTTTCTCCACCATCTTGCCACGCCACGCGGCTTGGCCACAATTCAAAGTCGTCTGCAACAAATCTATAAGCTTCACGATAACCTTCACGTGTATTTAACCAGTTAGTAAAGCGCGCAGCGTCATACCAGCTGATGTTTGTTGCAGGAAAATCATTTCCTAACTTATAACAACCTGTGCCTGGAGGCACTGCCCATATATCATACGTGATTTGATGACTAGCGTTGGTTGTATCTGCATTATATTTATCTATCTGCGCTGTTGAAATAGCATACTTGCTAATTTCATATTTATATTGTACACCACCATAATTACCATCATTATTATTACCAGGCTCAGTAATATCTAGAAGTGTAATGAGGGGTAATGTGTAGAATGGTAACTCAGTTTGTGATACAAATGTTGTAGTTATAGGCGGTATATTATTAAAACTATATGTAAAGCCATCTGCAATATCTGTTCCAGCTAAAGTAAATATAGTACCATTATTAGATACACTTTCATAATAAACGATATCACTGGTAGGTATTACGACTGTTAGCTCAAGATTATCAAACGCAACAGTGTTACCACTTGACTCTGCTCTAGTGTGTTGTACGGAGGCAGTATTTAAAATAGGTATGTTACCTGTCTCATAACTATCAACATCACTCTGACTAACAGTATAATAATATCTTACATTAATAGTACTGCCTGGAGGTATAGTTATTGCTGTCTGTGTAATATTAGATATATCATTCACTATAGTAACCGCTAGCGAATCAAACAACTGCGCGCCTGTTACCTCTACAGCGTTATTATTAGTAACAGTAACATCATAAAAGACACGGTCACCAGCTATAAAACCATTACAACCTGCACCAGTTCCAGAGCCAATACTATCAAGCGTCTTTATTACATCTAATATATTATCCCGGGTAAACTTACTTACCTGCACAACGCCTATATTATTACCTAGGTTTGAAGAAATCGTCGATCTACATAATATAGGAGTAGAGCTACTGAGCCATGCTTCTACATCACTTGGGGTAACTGTATAGTTAAACCTTACTTCTGCTGAACCGTCTGACACTATTGTCTTATTGCCGGCTGCTAAACCACTACTATCTTCTGTAATATTTATTGATAAATTATTTGTAAATAGAACACCCGTGACGGTATCCCCACCGGTGTTAGTTACACGCGTAATAAACTGAATAATATCACCTGCAATAAATGTAGTTGGTGCTGTAAGCTGCTGTGTTACAACACGGACCGCCGCTGACGGTGGTGGGTTATCTACACAACCCTCTCTATTACCGATCAAAGTAACCTTTAAGCCTTTACCCGGCTGCGCCACTCCACCTACGCTTTGTACGTTAATTGTTATATTTGTGTTATCGATTATATTAGCACGGGTATTAAGCTCGTATGGTCTTGTTGATGTTGTACTTGTTGTCTGTGAAGCATCAATAACGAGAGGGCTATTTAAAATAGACAGACCGCTATCTAAAATATCAATCTCTATATCTCCGCCAATAGGAGCCTGGCCTACACTAGCCCTTACCTCTGTCAGACCTATTGAATATGGTGATCTTAAATCAACACTATCACCCACCTGCATATCTAAATCTACATTACTAACGCCAATAGTTATAAACTCATCATCCCAAGACTTGCAACTCACACTATCAACTACCTCATTCCAATTTGCACTACTGCTACTTACGGTGGTATAAGCTTCCTGCCAATCTGCTGATAAACCTATAATAATATTAATTTGATCCTGTATAGAATTATTCCACACGGCAGATAATGTACGCACAGTATCGTATGTACTATCCCAATTTGATGAGACATATGCTAGTAACGTACTGTCAAAAATTTCTGCCCACGCTGAGCTGTTATTTTGTACGGTTGTTGAAGAAGATTCCCACTTACCAGACAAGGCTTTAAACTCTTCCTTTACATCAACGTCTGTGTTCCATTGCGCTTTATTCTCTTCTACTGTATCATATGCTCCTGTCCACCAGCTTGATAAAATATTAGTTAGGCTATAGTTACTACTCCACCTAGTTTGCCCACCGTTTGCTACTACTTCGTTATAAGTATCATCCCATGGAATTGAAATAGCATCTAAATCTGCTTTCGTCACCAGCCGGCTTGAGAGGTAAGGTACAAAAGAATTAATTGTACCCTGCCTCGTAACACCATCCTGTATAAATACAAATATCTCTCCACCTGAATATGATAGACTGTCTGTTAAGCTTGAAATAGGATCTCCGTCACATTGACTCATATGTATATTTAGTTGCCTATTACAGCTTTTAACGTATAATAATTAATATGGCTGTAAAATTTGACGAAGCATCACATAGGTACTATGACGATAAACATGGTGAGTTTATTTCAGTAACAACTGTGCTAGGTAAGTATAAGAAACCCTTCGACAGTGCGCTACATGCTAGTAGGGTAGCAAAACGTGAAGGTGTATCACCTGAAATGGTACTTGAAATGTGGAATATTGAAAAAAATAAAGCATGTGACAAAGGAACCAAAATACATAAACTCTTAGAAGATTACATTACTGTAGGTGAGACACAGGATGATTATGGTTGGTTATATAAGTCATACGATAAAGGAGTGGAGTATAATATCGATAAATTTAAAAAAGTACACTGTGAGCGTTTACTACATAATACTGATTTTATGGTCGCAGGCACAGCTGATCTTATTTTTGAACATAGTAATAATGAGTTTACAGTAGGTGACTTTAAAACTAACAAGAAGTTTCGATTTTGTTCACCGTTTGGTGAGAGATTACTTGAACCTATTGAACACTTACATAATTGTGAGTTTAATGTTTATGCGTTACAGCTATCTATGTATGCTTATTTATATGAGCTATCATCCGGTAAAAAATGCCGTAAGTTAGCTATATTTTACCTACAGGGTGACCGCTTTGTCACCCACCATTGTAACTATCTTAAGAGTGACGTTAAAAATATATTGAAACACTTATCAATTAGATTAAATAGTCAAAATGAAAACAGCGAAGTTACTTAAGAGATTAGAAACCTCTGTTGATAAACTCTATGATTCTTTATATGCAGTACGTGATGTATTTGATGATGTAGAGGATGAAGAGGTTGACTTTTTAATTAACGCCTTTATCGAGCAAGTAGAAAATTGCATTGTAGAGGGTGACACTTGTGTTGAAGATATACGAGACCAAATTAGTGAGTTACCAGAAGAGTAAATAGTAATATGAATGAGTTTGATAATCTTTGTGAAGGTATTTTAAAATCAGTAGATGATACTATTGACTATGATCCTGAGGAGTTAGCTAAAGGTATTAAGGTTGAGATGGAGCATACAACTGACAAAGCAACTGCTGAAGTAATTGCAAAGCAGCATATCGCTGAGGTATCTGATTACTACACCAAGCTAGAAAAAATAGACCCACATAACTAGTTGACTTACTTATTCATAAAAATGCTACTACAGGAATACTATGCCAAGCTAACGTGTGATGAAAACAATCTATCAAATCCAAAGTTAATAATAGATCATCGTCAAGGGCAAACTATCATTAACGGAAAACGTTATGGTATTATTTTACCACCATCACTTATTAATTACTGTAAGAGCCTTTGGCACGAAAGAGTGCAGCGTTTTTATTTCAAGGGTACTATTAATTTAAAAAGACACTGGGTTAAAAATTACCAAAATGTTCATCAATCAAACAGAGGTAGGGAGAAAAATTTAAAATATGTGTTAGATAAAGAATATTATACATCCTTAGGTAAAACGGAATTCGCCCTCACTCCAACTGGTGAATGCAATTGGAGTTACAGAATGTTTGAGGCTATTGCATGTGGAGCTATACCAGTATTAGGTGATAATGATACAGATATATTTTCAGGAGATTATAAGACTTACAGGCATTCCGACGAAAAGGTATACAACATTGAAGATGCTAACCATAATTATGAAACGTTGTTGCAAAGAATAAAATTGTAATGGTATCTAATTATTATACAAAGCTAGAAAAAATAGACCACATATCTAGTTGAATTACACATATATGATATTAAAATAATATCTATATGAAGAAGGTTTTAATTTTAGGTCATGGTTATACTGGTGGGTATTTGTTTAATAGTCTTAAGAAGGACCATGATGTAGAGATTGTTTCAAAGGCCTCACTAAACTATACTGACTCTGATATCCTTGAGACATACCTATTTGAGTATAAGCCTGATTATGTAGTTAATTGTTCTGGCTATACAGGTAGACCTAATGTGGATGGTTGTGAAGATAATAAAGAGGATTGCTGGAAGTTAAATGTTACAGCACCTGCAATGGTTAACAACGCTTGTAGAGCGCATAACATTCCTTACATTCACATCTCTTCTGGTTGTGTTTATAGTGGTTACGAAAAAGCATGGACTGAGAAAGATCCAGCAAACTATGGGGTGTTTAGTAATGAGTCATCCTTCTACTCAAAGTCAAAGCATGCTTACGAATTAGCTAGCAGTGACTATGGATTGACTATCAGAATCAGAATGCCATTTGATGATGATAATACTGATAGGTCTATTGTTGCAAAGCTTCTTAGATATGATAAGCTGATTGACCCGGGTAAGAACTCAAAGACATACATGAATGATCTTACTAAGTTTATTAACAAATACATCTCAGAAGGTCATAATGATAATGAAATTATTAACTTTGTTAACCCAGAACCTCTTTCTACTCTTGAAGTTACAGAGATTATGAAGGTAAATGGTATGGTTAATGAAAACTGGGAAGTGGTTGAGTTTGAAGAGCTAGGAACAAAATGTGGAAGAAGTAACTGTACACTTGACATTACCAAGCTTAAGACTAAATATGGTTTTGAGCCTCTAACTGAGCAAAAGGCTCTTCTTCAAGCACTATACTGGAATGCAAAATAAAAAAAAGAAATGGCTGATTTGCGATAGCGAAAAGGAAATAATCATAGAAGCATTGACCATGTGGGGTGCATTAGGTATTCACCTACATGGAGATCGTTTCGGTCTCAGTAATGAATGGCAGTATACAACTACAAAGACAGGCTGGATACTTGCAGTAGATGGAGCTGAGCGTAAGTTTGGTAGGAAGAAGATTAAACTTAAGGAAATCGAGTAATGCAACATAACTGTGACTATAGTCTAGAGTACAGAGAGCTTAAGGCTGCGGCCCCTGACAGGCCTATTGTAGGATTTACAGCAGGTAATTTTGACATCCTACATTACGGGTATACAGTTACGTTTGAGGAAGCGAAAAGGCATTGTGATAGGTTTATTGTGTTCTTACAACAGGATCCATCTGCAACTAGAAACACAAAGTATAAGCCAATTGTACCTTATTATGAGAGGTATAAGAACTTAATGGCTGTTAAGTATATTGATGAAATCTATATGTATCAGACTGAAGAAGAACTGATAGACTTGATACAATTCTTTAAGCCAGATATTAGAATACTCGGTGAGGATTATATTGGCATGCCCTTTACAGGTGACGACCTACCACCAAAGGTAATTTATACAACAAGGTCACATGAGCGCTCTACTACAATGATTAAGAATAGAATCACTGCTATGACAATAGCTCAGAATCCTGAGCTGTTAGAGAAGATGAACACGGCTCAGATCAAGAAGGGTAACTTCTCTAGTATAGAGGACTAGAGTAGGTACTTTCTTATAAGCTCATCATCGGATAAACTCTCTGCGGAAGCTACAACCGGTACAGGTGTTTCCTCTTCATCCTCATACCCTTCGTAGTAGCCGTATATATCCTCCTCATCACTCGCTTCAAATGATATACTCTGCGCAGCGGATTCAGACATTGGTTGCTGTACTACATTATGCTTTAGTTTAATATCTGACACAATAACCTTTTTGAGTGCTCGAGCTTCAGGTTCAGTTTGTGACCTAATAATAAAGTCCTCAACATCAACTTTAGTAAACTTACCTTTTAGACTTGTAACGGGATCATCATACAGCTCCCATACATGCAGCGGTAAATAGAACCTAGCCACTTTCGCGCAGTCACGTATTACAAAGTAAGCAGCTTTTTTTGTAAATTCCTTTACTCCAATAGTTGGATCTTGATGAGCTTTCTCCGCCGGGTTCCACAACTTTGCAATTTGTTCCGTATTATTATCGAGTATCGCTTCTTCAAACATAATTATATATATATTTAGTTGCCATGTAAAAAAGAGCTACTATAATAAGGAACACTGGTATAATAATAAGGACAATGAAATCAAAAAGTACAAAGGGAAAAAGTTTTCCAAAGAAACCAATTGAATTTGGAGTGTTCCTTGTTGAGTATAAAGACTCAGCAGATGGCATGCTTCATTTTCTAAAGGAACGTATCGATACTATTGATGAGGCGCAAGCAGCTAGAGAGAAGTTACTCCAGCAAGGCGCGCACGAGCCTACTATTAGAAAAATTGGATGATAACATTACTACCGTCAGTTGGAGTTAAGAGGTTAACAGGTATCAACTATGATACATTAGAATGGGTAATAGACAAAGTACTATCTGCTAACTTAGGTAAGAGCTTTAACTATAATATTACGATTCATAAGAGCCGTGTTAAAGAGACTTCGTATGTGTGGCTTGAGAATAGGTCACGTAACTTTAAGATATATTTAGACTGTTCCGGTGATATGAGATATTCTATTAGTACAATTCTCCATGAGATTAGGCATATTTTACAGCATCAATTCTTTAAGACTAGTATGGCGTGTGCGTATAGTACATATAGAGAGTACTATAATTCTGCAGAGGAAAAAGATGCGCGAAGGTTTGAGAAGCTAACTACTTCAGTACTACATACATACAAAGCACTTGAGCAATCTAAAGTAGTTTTTAAGAAGAACTCATTAGGAACTACTATATAATAAGAGTATACAAAAAAAGAGCCTAACGTTTTAAGTGAGTGCCTTCGAAAGGAACTACCTTATAATTAATAAGACAACAAACAACAACAATAAACAGTAGAAAATAATAATATGGGATTTATAACCGCAATTAAAAGCCTCAATGAGGTACCGCAATTCGAAGTCGAAAAAGTACAAGTATTCGATGGTAATAAAAGGTGCATTGATGGTGTTTATTCACTCCAACGTTCTGATACAAATCAGCATTTAGGAATGGTTAAGGATAAGTATCGCCCTATTCAGATGAACGAGATGATTGATATTATCTCTGAAGCATCTGATAAGGTTGGTGATATTGATCACATCGGTTACACTACCTCTAAAGGTGGTCGTAAGGTAGTCATTCAATCAAAGTATCGCGACACAATTGATGTTGCAGGTGATAAGGTTGAGCCATATATCTATACTGTCATTGACAATACAGGTATGGGTAGTAATAAGATGATTCCAAGTACTGTTCGGATTGCTTGTGATAATGCTTTCCACTTGATCTCCCAAAATGAGCAAGCAAGTGATCGAGCTCGACACTCAGCATCATTTGATACCCATGTAGGTGGTATGATCAATAACATCGTGAGTGCAATCTCAACTACGAAGAACTTTACTGAGATTGTTGAGAAGCTTAAGAATGAGAAGTTTACAGCTGATCAAATGGTTCAGTTCACACAGCAGTTAATTCCTGTTCTTAAGGAAGAGTCGACACGACGTGGTCATAAGCGTGAGAAGCTTGTCGAACTTTATACAAGTGGTCGTGGTAATGTAGGAGAGTCAAGATGGGATGCATTCAATGCTGTTACAGAGTATGAAACTCATACAGGTAAGCAATCAGCTGAGAAGTTAATTCGTCAGTTCTCTGCGAATACTTTATCGCGACAGGCTCTCAATCTCCTCACAATTGCAGGCTAGTTCTAATAAATAACTATAATGTATAAAGATAAAATTGGAAGATTTGAATTTGTATTTGAGGAGGCAACAGCTCGTATCATCGTCTATGTAAGAGGTGATGCGGCTCCCGTTCGCCACATCAATGTAAGTAAGGAGC
>Ga0102815_10000625_pt1 | contig 23156 bp, 20 predicted proteins | sample ColrivemetaGS759_FD_79113 | JGI IMG/M metagenome (GOLD analysis project Ga0102815, IMG submission 79113) | Estuarine microbial communities from the Columbia River estuary - Ebb tide ETM metaG S.759 | ecosystem: Environmental > Aquatic > Marine > Intertidal zone > Estuary | place: USA: Columbia... | reverse complement strand
GGTCTGGGCTGGATCGCTGGAATTCATCGGGGGGAGTTCCGGGGGGGCGTGATCGAGACCGCCAGCCGGGTCCAGCGGAACGTCCGGCTGATCCGGTGCGTGGGGGCGCTGGCTCTGGCCGTGCTGCGCCCGGGGGGGGGCGTGGGCCACGGGCGGCTCCGGGGTGCCCCTCGACGGATCAGAGGCGGCGGCAGACGACCGGATGGTGGAGGGCGCGGGGGCGGGACGTTCAGCTGACGGGTCTCCAGCAACGGAGTCTCCAGCAACGGGGTCTCCAGCGACCGGAGTTCCCGTGACCGGGTCTCTAGCGGCCGAGTTCCCAGCCAACGGGCTCCGGGGCACTGGGTCCTCGGCGATGGGCTCCCCGGCCAGGTGAGCGCCGGAGTTGGGGGACCGGGCCAACTCGGTCTCCGGTGGCCAGGGTCCCGGCGGACCGGAGCCTTGAGCTCCCGGTCGCCTCAGCGGTGTCAACGGTCGTCGTCGGCCCCCGCCGTGGGCGGGGGGATCTTGGCGAGGAGGCGTTGAATCCGCATCTGGCCGCGGGCATCCAGGGTGCCCATGCCGATGTCTCCGATCTCTGCAACGAGCAACCAGAGCTTGAGCCGGATCGCCCGCTCCATGAAGAGCCCGAAGGTCTTGGGCACGGGATAGGCGCCCTGGATGAGCTCGAAGAGCTCACGAGCGTCTGCGCCGCGGCCGTTGGCGAGCAGGGCCTCGTACACCCAGGAGGCTTCCTCGATGATCTGTGCGCGTGAGTCGGGAACGCTGAAGGCGAGCGGGACGATCACCTCGGGGCCGTCGGTCCCCTCAGGCGGCGCCTCCGCTTCAGCGGCGGGCGTGGCTCCCGCCGCAGCCCTGAGGCTCGCGATCCGGCTCGCGAAGATCGCCGTGGCTTCACTGGCGACCTCTTCGAGAAGGTCATCGTACTGCTGGTATCGACCGAGCACGGGGATGGCGGTCGGAAGCAGCCACCGGCGGGCAGCCTCCTGCCTTGGTCCTCGACCGGCGAGCTCGAGGAAGAGATCGCGGGTCTCCAGGTCCTTGCGCCGCCACTTGTTCACCCGGACGAAGTCGTACGCCGTCTGCCGGCTTCCGAGCCCGTCGAGCATTTGCTGCGCGAGGATGTTCGACTCCGTGAGGAGGATGCTGACGGCTTCCGGCGCGTCCATCTTTGCGGAGGAGATGCGCTCGAGTAAGAACTCGAGGTACCGGCTCCGAAAGCCCGGCCTGAAGTCGTCCGCCCGACGGAGGCACCAGGTGTAGCCGTTCACGGCGTCCTTTCGCCCCTGTGGCTCGATGGCCCGATAGCGCGTATTGGCCCAGGCGAGCCACCTGAACGGCTCCTTCGCCGACTCGCCCTCTGGCTTGTCAGCGACGCCAGACTCCGACGTGGCTCCATAGACGGTGGCGAGGAAGTCCGCGCCCTGATCCTCGGCCGTGAGCCGCCCCACGCGACCGCCGCGAGCAAAGTCGAGGATGTCGATGCCGGGGTAGCGCTTGAGGGGGTTCCTGCGCGCTCCGTCCCGGTCCTTCTTGGTGTTGATGCGGACGGCGACCGCGTTCTTATCGATCCAGGCCTTCACGCCGGAGTCCTCGAAGACGGACTTCATGAGCCCTGCCTCCCCGGGGGAGTCCGCCCGGTCGATCCATAGGATCACCAGGAACTTCTTGAGCCGCTCGGCTCGCGAGACCGCCGACTCGAAGTCGAGGTCTTCGAGCACCAGGGGCCCCTCATCTTGAAGGGTGCTCCCGTCCTGCAGCGGCGTCGACGCCGACGCCTGTGAGGGGAGCAGGAGGAGGGTCAGGAGGGCGGCGAGAATCGCGTGAGGCAGGTACATGGACGTGAATCCCTGGAGTGTGGAAGAGGCGTCTTGTTCCAGAATACGAGAGACGGCGCCTGGTCCCCAGGAGGAAGGGGACAGGCGCCGCATCGTTCCGTGGGTCCCGCTTGCGGGTCTGATCGCCATACGCGGTGCGGACCCTCGAGTTGGCTAGATCAGCCGGCGTTTCTTTCCGGCTGGAACTCGCGGAGCTTGTAGCGGTCGATCTTGCGGTAGAGCGTGGCTCGGCCGATGCCGAGGAGCTGTGCCGCGCGCTTGACGTTCCAGGTCGTGGTCTCGAGCGCGTGCTTGAGGATCTGCTGCTCGTAGTCCTCGAAGCGATGGATCGAGCCGGGCTCGAGCAGCACGGTGCCGTCGTCCACGGCGGTGGGCTCGACAGAGGACTGGACCGACGGGGCCGACGCGTGGGGCGTGGTGGGCGCGGCGTGGCTGACGGGGAGCAGGGGGTGGGCGGTGCACTGCCGCACGACCTCGGAGGCGGTGTCGTCCGCGGCCTGCACGTCAAAGAGGACGAGATCGGGACGCTTGCCTTTCCCGGTGGCCCGCGCATCGGTAGCGCTCGCTGCAAAGCGAATCAGCCACCCGAAACGGTGTGCTTCTTCGGAGACCCTGCTGCGGTCCGAGTCGTTGAGACCGAGGCAAAGGACGGAACGCGGTTGATCGGAAGAGGTCATGGTCAGAAAAAGAAGTGACGTTGGGACGCGAGGCAGGTCGCGGGAACTGTTGAGGGCCTGCGGCTGCGCCGCGGGCGTTGGGTGAGCGGGGGAGGAGATGGCTCCTGCTACCGCTGTGGTGAAGGGATCGGCGGGCGCTTGCCTCGAAATGAAGCCGACTTCTCGGAACCTCCACGCGGAGGGCGAGGCCGAGGACCCTCCTGGAACCAGCGCCTGGGCGGGCCAGGCTGGCCTGGACCTGGCTGGGAGGCCGGGCAGGCGCTGGGCGGAGGGATGGGGCTGCGAGGCGTCGCTCCCCTGTCCAATTCCGAGACGCAGGCGGGCCGTCTCGCGTTCCCATGGATCGGGCAGGAATCTCCTGAACTGCAAGCCTGAGGGGCGTCGGAGCTGCCGTGGGGCCCTTCAGGCTCCATTCTGCCGGGCTCCGGCGCTCGGCCGGATTCCACCGAAGCGGGCTCGAGGAGGCTTCGAGGGCGGGTCGATCTCGGTCGAGGCCGCTCCTTGGTGAGGTGATGGCCCAGGCCTCACGCGGGTCGTTTGAGCAAGTCGCGCTGGCGAGTAGAGGAGGAGCCTGCGGTGCCGGTGGGCACGGGAGGGGCGGTGTCGAAATGCGCTCACACTCGGGCGATTCGGTCCCGTATGTTCCCGCGTGATGAGGACCAACGACCCATTCCGGGACCATCTCTCGGCGACCCTACTCGGCTGGACGGCCGCTTGCCTCGCGGCCCTGGCGGTGTCTTGCTCTGGTTCGGAGGGCTCCGGCGAGCCTGGCGAACGGGGGCAGGCGCCCCACCCGGGCACGGCAGGAACGGCCCGGACTTCCGACGCCGAGGGGGCGGGGGCTCGGGATCCCCTGGCGGAGGATCCCCCTGCACAGGACGAGACCTCAGCGGCGTCGCCGAGCGCCGAGGAGGCCAGACCCTCTACCCTCGAGCAGCTTGCGGAGGCGCTGGGGGCGATCCCCTCCGACCTCGTCGTCGAGTCGGTCGAGGCGTTGCGTGAACCCACCGATCCCGCTGACTGGCCCGCGCCGGCGTCGGTAGGAGGCGATCCTGTGAGGATCATTCGGGAGGTCCACCCCACAGCCGGGACCCTGCTCCGAATCGCCAGCGCGCGGCCAGCGATCGCCGAGGGCGCTGCGCCGGTGCTGCACGGTCCCGAGTGGCGCTTTCACCCCTCAGGGGCGACTCGTTCGATCCAGTGGTGGAAGGACGACGTGCCTCACGGTCCGATCAAGCAGTGGCGGCCCGTGGGCATGCTGGCCCGAGAGGGGGTCTTCGTGGATGGTCAGCGCGATGGGCTGTGGCGGAGCTTCTCCAAGAACGGCCAGCTGACCGAGCAGAAGATCTATCGCAACGGGCTACCCGAGGGGCAGCAGCGGGAGTGGTTCCCCTCTGGCCAGGAGATGGAGACCGAGACCTACGCGGGCGGAATCCTGCAAGGAGAGCGCAAGGTCTGGGGGCGGGCGGGGCTACTCGTGCGTAGCGAGAACTACGAGCGGGGCGTCCTCGAGGGGCGCTGGATGGACTTCCACCCGGCCAGCAGTAGCCCCAGGCAGTGGGGCGAGTATCGGAACGGGAAGAGAGAGGGGGTCTGGCAGAGTGGCTCGGTCGAGGGAGTCACCCTCTCGTCCACTCCCTACGCCGCCGGTGAGATGGACGGGCTCCTTCGGACGTGGAGCGAGGAGGGCGTGCTGATCGAGGAGACAACCTACGCCGAGGGCCAGAAATCGGGACGATCCATGACCTGGTACGCCGATGGCGGTCCTCAGTCCGCGGGTGAACTGGAGAACGGCCGCCGAATCGGTCGATGGACCTACTGGAAGAGCGACGGGGCCCTCAACGAGCGTTGGTCCGGCGTGTTCGAAGATGACGAGCGCGTGGGACCTCTCGAGCCCGAGCCGGCCTCCTCAAGTCTCCCCCCCAAGGCACCTCGATGATGAACCCCGCACTGATCTGCTTGTCGCTGGCCCTTTCGGCGCTGTCCTCATCTGCCGCTGTGCAGCAGGAGGAGCCAGCCCCCACGCCGCCACCGTTCGAGGCACCGCCCGAGGTCATTCCCGAGCTTGATGCGGGGGTCTTCACGCGCTTCTATCACGAATCCGGGGCGCTCGCGCGCGAGGGGTACCTCGTGGACGGGGTGCGGACCGGCGTCTGGAAGGCGTGGGACGAGTCCGGGGCGAGGGTGTACGTCGGGGCTTTCCGTGACTATCGCCGCGTCGGCCCATGGATCCTCTATGGCAAGGGAGCTCGGGCCACCTCGCAGGGGTACTACGACGACCGGGGACTCAGGCACGGAGCCTGGGCCATCTACGGCGGGCGCGGTGACCTCCGGCTCGTCGCGCATTACGACCACGGGGTCCGGGTCGGTGTGCACGAGCGATTCACTCGCGGCGGCCTCCTCGTGGAGCGGACGCTGTACAAGGCCGGCCTGAAGGACGGCCCGAGCATCAAGAAGTCAACCGGCGCCAAGTCGCTCGTGGAGAAGGGGGTCTGGTCTTCTGGCAAGCGCGTTGGGCCCTGGAGCTTCTACCACGAGGACGGCGCGCTGAAGCGCGCTGGCACCTTCAAGGGCGGCCTGGAAGAGGGTGAGTGGGTCAGCTACTTCCCCAACGGCAAGCGCGAGAGCATTGGCCGCTTCGAGGCTGGGCGAGCCGTTGGGATCTGGACGGGTTACCACAAGCAGGGCGAGCGACGCTTCGTGGCGACCTTCGTCGGTGGGATCCAGGAGGGCCCCTACACGGAGTGGGGCCGGAGCGGCCAGCTCATCGCCCAGGGTGACTACAAGGCGGGCACCTATGAGGGCCCGTGGAAGTTCTGGAGCGCCGAGGGGCAGCTCGACACGACGCGGAGCGGCCGCTACAGCAAGGGAGCACTGATCCAATGATCCTTCACGTCATGGTCGCTTCCGCGGCCCCGTTCCTGCTGGCTCGGACCCAGGAACCCATCGAGCTCCGCTTCGAGCCGCCGTCGGGCGCGTCCCTCGCGATCTCAGCGACCGAGTCCCACGATCTGCTACTGGAGTCCCTGGTGACGCGCCGTGGCTCCGAGGAGCCCGCTCAGGCGGAGATCGAGCTTCGCCTCCGCTCTCGCCTGGAGACGGTCGTGGCGGACGGTTTCAAGGAGGAGGCTGGCCGGCGGCGCCGTCGGTACCTCGGTCTCGAGGGGCGCCTTGAGCTGGTCGACCCCAGGTCCATCAACGAGGAGACCGGCGAGTGGAGCGGCCAGGTCGTTGAGCTGACCTCGCCCTTCGAGGGCGTCAGCGTGGCCTTCCAGCCGGTGCCCGGGAGCGATGACCGCTTCGGTCGACACTACGACGGCCGGGCGCTCAGGGAGGGCTTCCTCTCGTCCCTCGAGGCTCCGTTCGACTGGGGCCGTTTTCTCGGGAGCGGCACCGACCGCGAGGCGAGGAGCGTGAGCCTGGGGGACCGCTGGTCCCTCCCGCCCGAGGTGCTTCAGCCTTTGCTGGCGCCGAGCGGCTTCCTGCTGTGGCGAGGTGGCGAGGGCGCAGACGAGCAGATCCTCCGGGCCTTCCAGGGCGGCGTCGCCGGGAACCTCCACATCGGCTTCGGCGGGAGCGTCGAAGGCACCGTGGAGGCCACGGTCAAGGCCATCGGCGGGGACTCGCCCGAGAGTCGGTTCGTGGAGTTCGAGTTCAAGTTCGACGTCACGATGCGCTCCGACCGTACGGAGTTCATCAAGGACAATCGGATTGAGGCCGAGGCCCGGGAGCGAGTGCAGACCCTCGCGGCGCAGCTCGCCGTCCAGGCCAAGGGGGGCGCGACCCTGCGCTGGAGCGTCGCAGATCAGCAGCCGGTCGGGGCCATGGTCGTCTGTGACGAGATTGTCGAGCTTGCCGTGCAGATCCTCCCGCCGGAGAGCGAGCCCGTGGAGCAACGGATTCGGATGGTCGGGGGGCTGGCGAACCGGCTCGAGTTCCGTGAGGTCCAGCAGCAGGCGCCGCCCCGCAGCGAGGGGCGCTGATCAGGGGACGAGCTCGACCTCGAGCGCGTCGCTGAAGGCACCGCCTGCGGCAGCGCTGTCGGGGACCCAGACCTGATAGAAGTATCGGGTTCCGATCACGGCTCCGGGCGGCAGAGGAACCTCCGCGTTCCCCGTGCCGAGGAAGAGCGGGATCGTCGCCACCCGGCGGATGGAGCCGCTCAGGAGGAGGGTCCCGTAACCGGTGACGTTCAGTCCCGGCTGGGTGCCCGCGACGACGAGGCCGAAACTCAAGGACAGCGTTGGCGCGGCGCCTGTGACGCCGATGGTGAAGCGCCCTGCGGTCACGCTGGGCAGGCCGCTGTAAGCGATCCGAATCGGGACCCCCAGGCTGGACGTGCCCGGGGCACCGTAGGAGACCGGCGGGCTCCAGGGGGTGCGCTGCGGGTCGAAGGGGAAGACGTTGGAGAGGGCCGCAGCGCCAGGTCCAGGCAGGAGGACCGCGACGTCACCGGGCCCCACCCCCGCGGGCACGGCGACCTCGATGCGGGTGCCTGCCGTTCCTGCCAGGGAGGGGACCCCCTGGAGCTTGATCGGCGTTCCGTCCCCCGGGAAGGCGGGGTCGGACGGCGTGAACCAGAGCTCGTTATCGGTCGGGTGGAACCCGGTGCCCTCCAGGCGCAGGGTGCCGGTCGCGGTGAACTCGTACGTCTCGATCACGGGCTTGGCCGGGTCAAGGGCGCCGTAGAGGAAGGCGATCCCATCCCGGTCGTCCTGCTCGATGGAGCGCAGGTCGAGCCCGGCGTTGGCGGTCGTGATCCCCATGGTCGCGCCGGGGACCGCGGAGTGGTCGAGCCCGAGAGCGTGCCCGAACTCGTGAGTCATGACGCCCTGCAGGTCCACGGGGTTGGTCCCGGCGAGGGCCCCGCCGGGATCGTCGCACCATGTGACGGCACCCTCGAAGAAGCGGATCCGCCACCCGTCGCCGATGGGGATGTCTGTCTGCGCGATGGCAGCGCCTGCGGAGGGGACCGCCGAGATGATGTTGGCATCACGGTTGCCCGGCCCCAGGGCCTGCCCTGCAAAGAAGGCGTCGAAGTTGGAGCCGCCGGAGCCCAGCACCGGCTGGGTCGGGTCCGTGGTCCCCGAGCCGTGGGGGCGGGAGCCCCACTCGGCGACCCCCTTGCGGAGAGCAAGTTCGGCGCCGAGGACGCCGGGGAAGTCGGGGTCGGGGACCTGATTGGTGTTGGCCCTGGGGCCAATGAAGTTATTCAGGACGCGGTAGTCCCGCTGCGTCAGATCAAGGACATCCCCGTAGACCGCGAAGGCCCACGAGTCGGGAGACGCGACGAGCGCGATGACCCCGGACAGGAGCAGGGCTGGGGCGATGTTGCGGCGGAGGTTCATCTTGGATCTGCCAGGCGCTTGGGGGGGGCTCGCGGCCTGGAGCGAGCCGTCCCTGCACAAAATCTATTGGACCCAGCCGCGCGCGGCGCACCGGCTGGAGCCCTTGAGCAAGAGGTTGCCCCGAATCGAGCGCCTGAAGGTTGCCAGCAGCGCCCCGAGGCGGAAAATCGTGGCCCCTAAACTCTGCGGAAGAGACCCGTGGCCCACGGCCCCGGTTCCACAGGAGCCCTTCAAATGACTGCTCAGACAGAAAAGCACAGCTTCGAGGCGGAGGTCCAGCAGGTCCTCTCCCTCGTCATCCACTCCCTCTACACCAACCGGGAGATCTTCCTCCGCGAGCTCATCTCGAACGCCAGCGACGCGCTCGACAAGCTCCGCTTCGAGTCCCTGACCGACGCCTCGCTCGTCGAGGAGGGTGAGACCCTCGGCGTGGCCCTCGAGGTCGACGCAACGACGCACGTGTTGCGCGTGGCGGACAACGGCATCGGGATGGACCGCGAGGAGCTGACGAAGAACCTCGGCACCATCGCGAGCTCCGGCACGCGACGCTTCCTTGAGGCGAGCGCCGATGATGGCAAGGGAGACGAGCGTCCTGACCTGATCGGTCAGTTCGGCGTCGGCTTCTACAGCGCCTTCATGGTCGCTGAAGAGGTGGTCGTCGAGACGCGCCGCGCGGGGAGTGACGAGGGCTGGCGCTGGAGCTCCAAGGGAGATGGTTCCTATGAGATCGAGCCCGTCGAGGGGCTCGCCCGCGGGACCGTGGTCTCGCTGCATCTGCGCGAGGCCTCCGAGGGTGAGGATGGAGACGGGCCGCGCAAGTTCCTCGAGGAGTTCACGCTGCGCGAGGTCGTCCGGAAGTACAGCGACTTCGTCGAGTACCCGATCCAGATGGAGATCGAGCGGAACGAGCCGAAGCTCGACGACGAGGGCAAGCCCGTCGAGGGCGAGACGGTCACCGAGACCAAGTTGGAGACCCTGAACTCGCAGAAGCCGCTCTGGTCCCGTCCGAAGTCGGAGATCACGGACGAGGAGCACGCGGAGTTCTATCGGCACCTGACCCACGACTGGAACGAGCCCTTCGGCAACCTCCACTTCAGCGCCGAGGGCTCGCTGGAATATACGGCGCTCCTGTACCTGCCCAAGCAGCCGCCCTTCGACCAGTTCGACCCCTCGAACCGGGAGTCGAACGTCAGCCTCTACGTTCGCCGCGTGCTGATCCAGCGCGAGTGCACCGAGCTGCTGCCCTCGTGGCTACGCTTCGTGCGCGGCGTCGTGGAGTGCTCGGACCTGCCCCTGAACGTCTCACGCGAGACGCTCCAGGACGACCCGCGCCTTGGGCAGATCCGCAAGCGCCTCGTCAAGAAGGTGATCGACGAGCTCGGCTCGCTCCTGGGCAAGGACCGCGAGGCCTACTCGGGCTTCTGGGAGGGCTTCGGCCAGGTCATCAAGGAGGGCATCTGGTCCGGTGATGACTCGGACGGTCGCATCGCGGGCGTGTGCCTGTTCGCCTCCTCCAACGGCGAGGCGCCCACCACGCTCGAGGAGTACGTGGGACGCATGGCCGAGGGCCAGGAGACGATTCACGTCCTCACCGGCGCGGACCGCATCACGGTCGAGGCCTCGCCGTTGCTCGATGCCGTGCTGGCGCGGGGAGAGGAGGTGATCTACCTCATCGACCCCGTCGACGAGTGGATGCTGCAGCGCCTGACGGAGTTCGACGGGAAGAAGATCATCCCGCTCGACCGCGCGGATTCGACCGAGGACGACGACGCCCGGGAGAAGCGCGAGGAGCTCCAGAAGGAGCACGAGGGGCTGCTCGGCGCCCTGAAGGGCCCGCTGGAGGAGGACATCGAGGAGGTCCGCTTCACCTCCCGCCTCAAGGACAGTCCGGCGGTCCTCGTGGCCGCCGAGGGAGGGATCTCCGGGCACATGGAGCGCATGCTCAAGCGCTCGGGTCAGGAGGTGCCGCCGCAGAAGCGGGTGCTCGAGTTGAATCCCGACCATGACCTCGTGAAGAGCCTCACCAAGCTCTACGGCGTCGACCAGAAGTCCCCGAGGATCGCTGAGGCGGCCGAGGTGCTGCACGGTCAGGCGCTGCTGGCCGAGGGCGGCTCACCGAAGGACCCCAAGCGCTTCGGTCAGCTGGTCACCGACCTGCTCTTGAATTCGGTGAAGGGCTGAGCCGGCGGGCGAGGCCCTGGAGCCAGGCTGCTATGGTCCGACCATGAGTCAACGTCTCCAGGGCCTCGCCCAGTCCGAGATCCGCGCGATGACCCGCGCGGCGGACGCGGCGGGTGCGATCAACCTCGGGCAGGGGATCTGTGACCTGCCGACCCCCGCTCCGGTGGCGGACGCGGCGGTCCAGGCCATCCGGGACCGCAAGAGCACCTACACCTACTGCGAAGGGGACGCGGGGCTGCGGCGCAAGATCGCCGCCAAGCTCGCGCGAGTGAACGGCATCGAGGCCGACCCCGAGACCGACATCGTGGTGACCGCGGGGTCTGCAGCGGCGTTCACCTGCGTGCTCCACGGGCTCTTCGACCCCGGCGATGAGCTGCTGATCCCCGAGCCTTACTACGGCTACCACGTGGGCGCGGCCAAGGTCGCGGGGGTTGTCCCGGCCTTCGTCGGGCTCCGCGCCCCAGCGTTCGAGCTGACGGAGGAGCTGTTGCAGGCGGCCATCACGCCGCGGACTCGCGGGCTGGTGCTCTGCACGCCCTCCAACCCCTCAGGCCGGATGCTCACCCGCGTCGAGCTGGAGCGGGCGGCCCGGGTGGCGGAGGAGCATGACCTGATCGTGATCACCGACGAGATCTATGAGTCGATCACCTACGACGGCCGCGAGCACCTCTCGCCCGCCTCGATCTCCGACGCCATGGCGCGCCGCACAGTGACGATCCTGGGGCTCTCCAAGACCTTCAGCATCACGGGCTGGCGGCTCGGGTACGTGGTCGCGCCAGCGGCGATGGCGGAGAAGCTCAAGCTCGTCCACGACCTCTTCTACATCTGCGCGCCGACCCCGCTGCAGCACGGGGTGGCGGCCGGCTTCGACCTCGACGACGCGTTCTTCGAGCAGATGAGGGCCGACTACGACAGCAAGCGGGCCCTGCTCGTGGACACGCTCCGGGAGATCGGATTGACCCCGATCGTGCCCGAGGGCGCCTACTACATCCTCGCGGACGTCTCCGGGATGGGGGAGCCCACGGCCAAGGCGGCTGCCATGCGCCTCGTGGAGGAGGCTGGGGTGGCTGCGGTGCCTGGCACCGCCTTCTTCTCCGGGACGGCAGGGGAGACCGGTGAGGGGCTCGTGAGGTTCTGCTACGCCAAGGAGCAGGAGGCCCTCGATGAGGCTTGCCGCCGGCTCCGCACCTGGGGGGCCTCCAGGGCGTAGACTCTCGGCGATGCCTGACTCCCAGGTCCAGCCGAAGCACAAGCTCCGCGTCCCGCGCGCGCAGCGCGGTCCCTTCCGGATCCTCCTTGGGACCCGCAAGGGGGCCTTCGTGATGGACGGCGCCGGGACCCGCCGGGACTTCGAGGCGCCGCGGCCGGCCATCCTGGGGCGGACTTGCTTTCACCTCGTACGGGACCCCTTCCAGCGGGATGTGCTGCTCGCAGCGGTCCGCGGCCCAGGTGAGACCCCGACCGTGATGAGGTCCGAGGACGCGGGCGCGACCTGGACCGCCGCAGACGGGCCGCCTCGCTTCGGGCCCGCGGCTCCGGGTGCGCGCTTCGAGCGAGAGGTCCACCAGGTCTTCTGGCTCTCGCCGGGTCACCGCCGTGATCGTGACACATGGTTCGCGGGCACGTGCCCCCAGGGACTGTTCCGCTCGGACGATGGCGGCCGCTCCTGGTCCCCGGTGGAGGGGCTGCACGGGCACCCGCGCTTCGAGGAGTGGACCGACCTCGAGTCAGACCGGACCCCCGACGGGCCGAAGCTGCACTCTGTGTACGTGGACCCGCGCTCCTCATCCCGCATGACCCTCGCCATGTCGAGCGGCGGAGTGCTCGCGACCCAGGACGGCGGAGAGAGCTGGGAGCGCCTGGAGGGCGGACTGGACCATGACGCGGCGGTGACGCCTCAGCTCGTGGTCCCCGCGACGACGAACCCCGACCGACTTTGGATGCAGGGCCACCACGGCCTCCACCGCATGGATCGGGAGGAGGGTGTTTGGGTCCGCACCGGACCGCGGGATGAGGACGGCGAGTTCCACGACGCGGGGTTCCCCGTGGCGGTCCACCCCCACGATCCCGACACGTGCTGGGTCGTCCCGCTCGGTGGGGAGAGCGGCGGCAGCCGCCTGCCCCTGGGCGGCCGGCCGGCGCTCTACCGTACGCAGGACGCCGGCGAGACCTGGGAGCGGCAGGGCGCGGGGCTCGCGGAGGAGGGCGCGTGGTGGACGGTGAAGCGGCAGGCGCTCGCGGTCGACGGGTGCGATCCCCTCGGCCTCTATCTCGGCACCTCGTCCGGCGAGGTCTGGGCCTCCCGCGACGAGGGCGAGAGCTGGGCGCGCATCGCCAGCGGCCTGCCTGCGATCTACAGCGTGGAGGTCGGCTGAGCCGCGATGGGGTCCTCGAGCCATGAGCCGGCCCGGGAGCCGGCCCGGGAGTCGGCGGCCTTGGGCGCGCCGAGCCCGGGTCCGGGTCCGGGAGCGGCGGCGCCGCGGGGGCTGCTGTGGTTCGCGCTCGCGTTGGCGCTGGTGCCCTTCGGGCTCCTTGTCCACCGCTTTGACTTCCTCTGCGACGACGCCTTCATCACGTTCCGCTACTCGCGGAACCTCGCGGAGGGGCTCGGCTTGGTCTACAACCCGCCCCAGCTGGAGGCGCCAGTGGAGGGCTACAGCGAGTTCCTCTGGGCCGGGCTCATGGCCCTGGGCATGAAGCTCGGCGTGGGCCCTGAGATCTTGAGCCGGGTCCTGTCCGTGCTCGCCGGGCTGCTGATGGTCTCGGCGCTGGTGCGGGCCATCGCGAGGCGCTACGCCGACGCGCCGGCCGCCGTGCTCGCGTCGGCGCTGCTGCTTGGCACCGCGCCGCCGCTCGCCGTCTGGTCCACGGGGGGCATGGCCACCATGCCCACCGCGGCCCTGGCGGTGGCGCTCTTCCTCGTGGCGCATGGTGCGCCCGCGGGGAACTGGCGGCGCCGTGCGCTCCTGCTGGGCCTGATCACGGCGGGCCTGACCTTGATGCGGGCCGACGCGGCGCTCCTCGTCGCCCTCATCCTCACTCCCCCGATCATCGCAGGGCTCGTTCGCAGGGACGAGCGCCAGTGGCGGCCGGCGCTCGCCGCTGCGGGCTCGGGCGCGCTGGTGTTCTTCGGGCACATGGCGTGGCGCTATTCGGTCTATGGGGACTGGGTCCCCAACACCGCGCGGGTGAAGCTGGGCCTCACCGGCGCAGCCGCCGAGCGGGGCCTGGACTACGTGGTCTCCGCGTGGCTCTCCATGCCCGGGCTCGGACTGCTGACCGTCGGGGCCCTCGCCGGCGCCTGGTGCAGCCGTCGCCGCCTCGGCGCGGCCGAGGCGAGCGGGGTGGCCGCGATGGTCATCGGAGGCACCGCCTACGCGATCTCATCCGGCGGAGACTTCATGTGCTTCGCCCGGTTCCTGGTGCCCGTCATCCCCTTCGCGGTGCTCGGAACCGCCGGTGCGCTCGCCTGCCTTGAGCGGCGCTCCCGCGCGGTGACCCTCCTCGCTGGCGTAGGCGCAGCGGCGCTGTCCGTGTCGGCGGCCTTCGACGTCCACGCGGTCCCCGAGACCGCGCGCCTGGCCTTCCACTTCCGGCACAACCAGACGCTGATGGGGGTCAGGCCTTCTGCCTCGGAGGTCGAGCAGTGGCGCAACATGTCGGACCGCGCGGGCTACTGGGCCGAGGTCGGCCGCGCGCTCGCGCAGCATGCGCCGCCGGGCTCGTCCCTGGTGTACGGGGCCGTCGGTGCGATCGGGTACCACTCCAACCTCTTCATCCACGACAGGAACGGGCTGGTCACGCGTGAGGTCGCGCTGCGTCCTCCGCACAAGGTGCTGCGCTCGCCGGGCCACGACAAGGCGGTCCCGCCTGAGTTCTTCCTGCGCCATGACCCGACTTTTCTCGACGCTGGCCTGTGCGCCGCGGCGGCGTTTCCTCCGCCGCAGAAGGCGGGGACGCGGGTGGAGGCGCTCGGTCCAGGCGAACGTCCAGGCTCCGTGCTCTGGGTGCAGCGGCCCTGAGGTAGCGCCCCTGAGGCCGCCTGTGGCCGTCGCGCGGCGAACGAAAGGAGCCCCCGGGGCACCGTGCCCCGGGGGCTCCACCAGGAGGGCCCATCCAACTTCCCTCACCGGTGGGGGATCACCGCCTGTACAGGTGCCCGACGTGGGCCACGCGGTGCCTGGGCGCCCGGACCTCGAGCCGACGGGCAGGCACCCAGACTCGAACCGTGCGCGAGTCGGAGTGACCGGGGATGTGGCGGAGGCTGTGGTGGCCGGCGCAGACGAGGACGCGATAGCGACGGCCACAGGGATCATGGCGCCACTCGTAGCGGGGCTCGATCCAGACTCGCTCCTGTCGGCCGGGGACCCAGACCTGCTCGCAGCGGGTCTCGTACCGCCCTCGCCGGTAGCTCCTCGAGGTGCCGTAGTGCACGCCAAAGGATGAAGCGGTCGCGCACTGCTGAGAGGGGTGAAGGCCTCGGGCGCCATAGGCCGTGAGCGGTTGGGCCTCAGCCTTGGTCCCGAGGGCGGCGAGCAAGAGCAGAGCCGGGGCGAGCCGGAGCCAGCTAGGGACGAGGAGAGCGGGTCGCATGGGAACACCTCCGTGTTCAAGGGGCGGCGGCCCAGGCGAGATCCAGCGGACAGGCCTGGGGGTGGAGCGCGCAGGTCGCGCGGCATTCCCAGGGAAGCACGGACCGTGCCAACGGCCGCAGAATCGCCTCAGAGGCCACTGGGGGCCCTCGGGCCGCCCACGCCCCTCATTCACCGTTCATCCAGCCCCAGCTCTCGGTGGGGTGTCCCACCGAGAGGGCGTCGGCGTGAACTCAGGAGGACAGCACGAACTGCTTGCGAGTCACGGTGATGCAGCCCACGGCGAGGAGGACCGCGGCTGTGATCAGGAGGCGCTCGGCGGAGGCCGACGACTCTATGAATTCAGCCCTCGAGAAGACCTCGAGGGAGCGCCAGTCGGCGCTGTCCCCTCCGGCGAAGAGGGAGCGTAGGTAGTACTGGAGGCTCAGCTTCTGTGCGGAGCCGGGGATGTTGGCCAGCATCACCTCGAACGCGAACGCATAGCCGAGGGCGATCACCTGACCGCGCTTGAAGATCACCCCGATCACGGCGGCGCCGAGGGAGTAGAGCACCCCTGCGATCAGCGTGGCGCCGATGAGGGCGGTGGCTGCCTCCGGAGAGGTGCCCCCCTCGGCTCCCATGGTGATCGCCGCCACGCCCGCTCCGCTGGCGAGGAGGAGGACCGTCAGGACGAGCAGGCTCGCCATCCAGCGGCCAAGGAACACCGAGGCCCTGGGGATCGGGCGGGTGAACGGATAGGTGATGGTGCGGGCCTCGGTCTCGTCGGCAATGGCGCCGATGCCGAGGAAGACGCCGAGCGCTGGCGCGACCACCTGGAGCAGGACCAGGACGCCGAGGTACATGAACACGCGCTCTCCGCCTTCGTTGCTCCCGCCGATGGTCATGGCCAAGAACGCGAAGAGCGGGGGGATGGCGGCGAACAGGATGCCCGCGAGCGCGCGGCGCGAGGCGGCGGTCGAGGCCAGGTGCATCCGGAAGATCAGCCAGGTCGCCCTGGGGAGCTCGGTGAGGAGGTTCATGGATCAGTGGGGGGCTCAGCCGACCAGGTAGTCGAAGACCGCCTCGAGGCTGGCGTCGTCGCTCTTGAAGCCTGAGACGCCGGCGCCGGCCGACGCCGCCACGCCTGCGAAGGCGCTGTGGAAGGCCGCGATGTCGTCGGTCTCCACCGTCAGGGTGCCGGGGTCGGCGCCGAGCTTGATGGTGCGGATGTGTTCGAGGGGGAGGAGCGCGGTGGCGAGCCGCCGCGGGTCCCGGGCGACCAGCTCCACCCGGCTCGGGTGGCGCGAGATGAGCCGCCGGACGTCGCGCACGCTCCCCTGTGCGAGCAGGCGGCCGCGGTGGATGAGAACAATGGTCTCGGTCAGGCTCTCCACCTCGTGCAGCACATGGCTGGAGAGGACGACGGAGCAGCCGTCCTCCGCGAGGCCCCGGAAAAGATCCAGGGTCTGCCTGCGGGCGATCGGGTCGAGGCCCGTCAGCGGCTCATCCGCGATCACGAGCTTCGGGCCGTGGGCGATGGCCTGGGCCAAGCGGGTGCGTTGCCGCATGCCCTTGGAGTAGCCGTTGACCTTGCGGTCCATGGCGTCTTCGAGCCCGACCCGCTCCATCGCGCGGACGGCGAGGACGTCGGCCTCGCGGCGCGACCAGCCCCCCAGGCGGAGGAGGTCCCGGACGAACTGGCGGCCGGTCTGGTGCTCGTACAGGGCGTCCTGCTGCGGGCAGAAACCCAGCTGACGATGGAGCGCCCGGTTCCCGAAGGGGACTTTATCGAGCACTGTCAGCTGGCCGCGGGCCGGCCGGAGTTCGCCGACCATGAGCTTCATGAAGGTCGACTTGCCTGCCCCGTTCGGACCGACCAGGCCCGTGATGCCGGGCTCGATCTCTACCGACAGGTCGCCGAGCCCGACGACCTCCCCGTACCAGCGGCCGAGGTTCTCGGCCTGGATGATGGCGGTCACGCGCCCACCTCCAGCTTGCGGGTCTGTCGGGCAAGGACCGCGGCGCTCGCGAGGGTGAGCAGCCCGAGGACCCAGAGGGACGACTCGAGGCGCCAGCCGATCCCAGGGGAGGACTGCCCGAAGAGGCTGTCGAAGACCCGGATGAAGTTGTTGGGGATCGAGAGGAGCCGCCAGCCCTGACCACTCATCAGCGCCGCCATGGCGTTGGCGCCGGCCTGCGTGAGGAAGTAGAAGATGAACAGCCCGCCCAGGGCGCGATTGCGGCGGTCCGTGACGGAGGAGATCGCCAGCACGAGGATCCCGTGGAAGAGCACCCAGAGCACGGCGTAGAACTCGAGCTTGAGGATCGTATCCCAGCGGTCGGTGAGGAAGGACCACTCCGGGGAGGCGAGGCTCGCCACCGAGCAAACGATGGTGACCGGGATCACCACGGACATGCTGCCCCAGAACATGACGGTCATCAGCTTGCCTGCGATGTAAGTGAGGCGCGAAATGGGGCGCGCGAAGTAGAGCAGGTTCGCCCTCAGCTTGCGGTCCTCGGCGATCAGTCCCGAACCGTACCAGCCCATGCTGAGCACCACGAAGAACTGCATGCCCGTGAGCAGCTGGAAGATCAGGGTCTCGACCTGACCGATCTGGTTCGAGAGCAGGGCGCCCATGGCCATGGTCTGGGCCGAGGGTTCCATGCCGGCCATGCCCGAGATGGTCCCCGCCTCCGCCTCGAACTTGAGCTGCACCATGAAGCTCGTGACGATCGTCCAGATCCCCGGGATGAGGAACAGCAGGAGCATCGGGAGCTTCTTCTTGAAGCCGATGCGGATGCCTGACCACGCGAGGGTCACAGAGCGCAGGGGGCGCTCGCGGAGCTCCCCTTCGAAGCGGCGGTAGACCTCGGTATGAGTGGTTGCCTTCATGCGCTCGTGGCCTCGGTCTTCTGCTCGCTCTCGTCGACGGCCTTGAGGAAGACCTCCTCGAGGGTTGAACGCACGGGGTCAATGGAGGAGATGTTCACTCGCTCGGCGGCCGCGAGGCCGCAGAGGTGGTCGGCGTCCTCCACGCTCTGGGGGAGCGTGATCATGAGCGCCCCGGTCTTGTCGATCGAGACGTCATAGGAGGCGGCCTGGAGAGCCGTCTGGAGCTGGGTGGCCCCGTCTTCGACCTCCACGCGCAGGCGCCGGGACTCCGCCGCAGTGAGCTCGGCGATCGAGCCTTGGAGGATGGCCTGGCCCTTGACCAGCACGACGACGTTGTCGCAGGTCCGCTCCACGTCCGGGAGCAGGTGGGAGCAGAGCAAGATGTTCTTCTTCTGGTTCCGCCCGAGGTCCTCCACGAGCGACAGCATGTGCCTGCGCCCGGCGGGGTCGAGGCCGTTGGTGGGCTCGTCGAGGAGCAGGAACTCCGGGTCATGGACGAGGGCCTGGGCGAGCTTGAGGCGCTGCTTCATGCCGGTGGAGTAGCCGTCCAGCGCGCGGTAGCGGGCCTCGTCCAACTCCACGTAGTCGAGAACCTCGTGGGCCCTCGTGATCGCGTCCTGACGGGACAGGCCGGTGAGCTTGGCCAGGGCGGAGACGATCTCGACGGCGGTCATGCCCGGCAGGAGGCAGTCGCTCTCGGGCATGTAGCCAACCCGCTTGCGGATCTCGAGACGCGCGGCGCGGTGGGTGGGCTGGAGCCCGGCCACAGTGGCCGTCCCCTCTGTGGGCTCAAGGAGTCCCAGGAGCAGCCCGATCAGGGTGGTCTTGCCCGCGCCGTTCGGGCCGAGGAGGCCCACTGGCCCCGGGGGCAGCTCCATGTCCACGCCGCGAAGGGCGTGGACGTTGCCGAAGGACTTGCGCAACCCCTCCAGTCTCACGATCGGTTCGGGCCGCTCCCCGCCCGGCGGGACCAGGGAGACGTCAGGTTCGTTGGCGGTCATTGGATTCGATTGGGCGCGACTCCAATGGGAGCAGCTGCGGCGCGACCAGTTTGGAGGGGGCGACGTCCTCCGCGTTCGCGGTCGAGTACGAGCCTAGCAGTCTGACCTGCCCAAGAATCCGACAAAGACGGTCCAGGAATCCAAGAGGTTGGGCCCCGGAACCAGACCAGGCCTGCCGTGGAAGCGGTCGAGGTCGCTCGATGGCGGGGACCCTGACCGTGGGACCCTGCGCCGTCGCCATCCCGCGTGAGCGTGGCATCAGCGGGGTCCTCGCCCTAAGATCGGCGAGCGGCCGCTCCGATTCGTGGCGCTCTCCAGCTCGGCCCTGTCGGTCCGCCCTCCGGGGCCGCCTGGCCACCATCAGCGGGGGAGACGTCTCGCCGGGCGGCTCCGCTGGGCCGCGCCGGTCAGTGCGGCTTGACCCTCGTCTGGAAGTGGGGGGGGCCGGGGCCGATGGCCCCGCGTCCGGCAATAATTGAGCCCGAGGCAAACCGTGCACCCGAGTGAAGCAGGGAGAGTTCGATGAGAGAGAAGGACCCGACATCCGGTGATCCGTCGGCAATGAGCCGACGGTCCTTCCTGAGAGGGGCCACGCAGGTGGCCGCAGCGGGGAGCATGATCGGTTCATCTGCCGCCGACGAGAGGGCGGCATCCGAGGCCGCCGGGGCCTCGGAGGTGGAGGCTCTTCGCGGCGCCTCGGAGCTCGAGATCTCTGTCAACGGCAAGCTGCGGACGGTCGAGGTCGAACCCCGCACGACGCTGCTCCAGGCGCTGCGTACGCACATGGAGCCGCCCCTGACGGGCACGAAGGAGGTCTGTGGGATGGGTTCCTGCGGGGCCTGTACCGTCCTCATCGACGGGCAGCCTGCCTACTCGTGCCTGACGCTCGCCGCGACCTGCGCGGGCCGCCCGATCACCACCGTCGAGGGGTTCGGGAGCCCCGACGCGATGTCGGACGTGCAGCAGGCATTCTGCGACAAGGACGGGATGATGTGCGGCTTCTGCACGCCGGGCTTCGTCGTCGCGACCCACGCTGCGCTGGAGCGCGCGCCGGAGGCGGACCTCGACGAGCTGAAGTATCAGCTGTCGGGCAACCTCTGCCGGTGTGGCACGTATCCCCACGTCTTCGAGGCCGCGCAGGCGGTCCAGGAAGATCGGGCTCGCGGGGGTGAAGGGAGATGAGCCGCTCGAACCATCGTCCGGAATCCTCGGAGCCCTCCTGGGGCAAGCGGAGTGACCTCGACGTTCTCAACCGAGATATCCCTCGCGTGGACGGACCCGTGAAGGCCACCGGCCAGGCGGTCTACACCCATGACGTTCGCCTCCCGAACATGCTCTGGGCGCGACTCCTGATCCATCCGGTCCCGCGCGCGGAGATCGAGTCCATCGGGCTCGAGGCGGCCAGCGAGATGCCGGGGGTCGTGCACATCGAGGCGCTCAAGGAGCCGGGGGACGCGGTGCGTTACATGGGCGACGACGCCGTGCTGGCCGTCGTTGCTGCCGAGACGCCTGATCAAGCAGCGGACGCCCTGCGGGCGATCGAGGTCAAGGCGAGGCGGCTCGCCCCGGTGGTCACCCCGGAGCAGGCGCTCGAGGAGGGCGCTCCTGTGGTCAGTCGTCGGCGCAACGCCGACTCCAACGTGGGCCGGGCTAACGAGCGCGGTGACGAGGCCCTGGCTGACGCGGCGCTCGCCGGCGCCGTGGCGGTGGTGGAGCGGTCGTTCGAGATCCCCGTTCAGCATCACGTCTGCCTTGAGACCCACGGGCACGTGATCCAGCCCGCGCCGGACGATGAGCCGGTCACGGTCTACGCCTCGACCCAGTCTGTGGGCGGTACCCCGCGTGGATTGGCTCGTACGTTGGGGCGGGACGCGTCCCGCATTCGCGTGCTGACCCCGCACATGGGCGGGGGATTTGGGTCCAAGTTTGGCCCCGGCCTGGAGGGGGCGCTGGCCGCGCGCATCGCCAATGCCACCGGGCGCCCGGTGCACCTCATGCTGACCCGCTCGGACGAGTTCGCGATCGCCGGTAACCGCTCGGGTTCGCGGCAGACACTCAAGGTGGGGGCCGGCAGCGACGGTCGGCTCGTCGGCCTCAAGCTGCAGGCCGACAAGCTCGGCGGCGTGTCTGGTGGGTCCCTCCCCGGGCCGCCATACATCTACACGGTGGAGGATGAAGCGGCCGTCTCGAGCAAGATCCGTTCGGTACACACGGCCACGGACGGCAGCCGCGCCATGCGCGCGCCGGGGCATCCCCAGGCGTCGTTCGCCATGGAGGCCGCGATGGACGAGCTGGCGTACCTGCTCGGCATGGACCTGGTCGAGATGCGGATCCGCAACCTCGAGTCCGAGGTCCACCACCGCCAGCTGCGCCGCGTGGCGGAGGAGATCGGCTGGGGTGAACACCCGCACCGAGACCGGCCGGGCAGCGCCGAGAACGGGCGCGCGGTGGGGATTGGATTCGGTGTCTCCGTCTGGGGACCCGGCGGCCGCTCGTCTCGCTGCGACGTCACGGTCCGTCCTGATGGTTCGGTCGTCTCGGCCACCGCGACCCAGGACCTCGGCACCGGCGCGCGGACTTACGTCGCGGCGATCGTCGCTGAGGAGCTTGGCCTGACGGTCGGCATGGTCGAGGCGCGCATCGGGGACAGCGATCTGCCCCCGAGCGTGACCTCGGGCGGGAGCGTCACCACGGGCAGCTCGGCTCCGGCGATCAAGGACGCCGCGCACAAGGCGCGCGAGAGCCTGGAGGTCCTCCTCGAGGACGTGCTTGAGGCTCCCGTTGGCTCCTATGTCTGGAAGGACGGTCAGGTCTCCGTGCGCGGCGACGCGAGCCGCTCGCTGCCTTGGATCGCGGTCTGTGCGCTCCTCCGGGAGCCGCTCGTGGCCCAGGGCGAGTTCCGAGAGTTCCTGCATGAGGGTCGGATCCACGGGGCCCAGGCGGCGAAGGTGGAGGTCGACACGCTCACCGGGCGGGTCAAGGTCCTCAAGATGGTGACCTGCCAGGACCAGGGGCTGCCTTTGAACCGCCTCGCGCTGCGTAGCCAGATCAACGGCGGGATGATCCAGGCCCTCTCGTACGGCCTGCTCGAGCAGCGGGTGTTCGATGAACAGGACGGCTTCCTGCTCTCGGATAACCTTGACCTCTACAAGATCGCGGGGGCCCAGGAGATCCCCGAGATGGTCGCGCTCATCGACGACGAGGACGAACGTCCGAGCGTCTGTGGCATGGCCGAGGCGCCGGTCATCCCGGGGCACAGCGCCATCGCGGGCGCGATCCACAATGCCTGCGGCGCGCGGCTCACCCGCATGCCATTCACCGCGGACAACGTGCTGGAGACCCTCTACGGGAAGATCTGATGAAGGACTTCGAGCTCAAGCTACCGGATACCCTCGCCGCCGCGGTGGGGGAGCTACCCGCTGCGTACAGCCGTGACGGTGCCCAGGTCCTCGCAGGAGGCCAGGATATCGTGACCGTCATGAAGGATGACATCGAGCAGCCAGCGGCGCTCGTGAGCCTCCAGCGCCTCGGCCTCGACGGGATGAAGTGGGACGAGCGCGGCGGGCTGACCATCGGCGCGACGGTGACGATCCAGACCCTCGCGGAGGACGCCCGGGTCGAGCAAGTGCTCCCCGCGCTGCGCGAGGCCGCGCGGTCCGTCGGGAGTCCCCAGATCAGGAGTCAGGGGACCGTGGGCGGGAACCTGAACCAGCGGCCGCGTTGTCCTTACTACCGCCACCCGTCGGTGAGCTGCTTCAAGAAGGGCGGCTCGGTGTGCCTCGCAGAGTTCGGCTTCAACAAGTACGCCGCGATCTTCGGCGGCGGCCCGTCCTACTACAGCCACCCCTCCGACCTCGCGACGGCGCTGGTGATGCTCGGCGCCACGGCCTCCATCACCGGCCCTGATGGAGAGCGCCAGGTCCCGCTGACGGAACTGTACGTCTTGCCGGAGGAGACGCTGGATACGGAGACCGTGCTTCGACCGGATGAGATCCTGACCTCGGTCTCGATCCCGGCGCCGGCGGCAGACGCCCGCGCCTCGTACCTGAAGTACAAGGAGCGTGCCTCCTACGACTTCGCCCTGGCGGCAGTGGCCGTGTCCGTGAGCCGGGGCGATGACGGCGTCGTGACCGACGCCCGTGTCGTCCTGGGGGGCGTCGCCCCCAAGCCGTGGGAGGTCCCTGCCGCGGCGCGTGCCCTGGTCGGCAAGCGTATGGAGCCGGAGGCCTGGACCGCTGCCGGTGAGGCGGCGGTGGCTGACGCCGACCCGCTCGAGCACAACGGCTACAAGGTGCACCTCGTGAAGGGGCTGCTCTTCCGCGCCCTCGAGGCCCTGGTCTGATCCTGCCCGCTGACCTCCCAGAACATGACCATGAGTGATCCCAGGACACCCGCCGTGAGCCCCTACTGTGTGCACCTCGCGAGCAAGAAGATGATGATCTCCGAGCGCCCCCCGCTCCAGGACGGCGATGTGCTGGACTCGAGCCAGCATTGCTGGTGCGAGCGATCCCACATGCTCATCGGCCCCGACGGCGACGCCGCCCACCCGGAGGACTGCCGCAAGGGGCGTGACTGCTTCGAGTCCCCCCTGGCAGACCTCCTCTGATCCACCATGAAGCTCCTCGCCTCTCTCGTGATCGCCGGTTC
>Ga0102815_10000624_pt1 | contig 23181 bp, 17 predicted proteins | sample ColrivemetaGS759_FD_79113 | JGI IMG/M metagenome (GOLD analysis project Ga0102815, IMG submission 79113) | Estuarine microbial communities from the Columbia River estuary - Ebb tide ETM metaG S.759 | ecosystem: Environmental > Aquatic > Marine > Intertidal zone > Estuary | place: USA: Columbia... | reverse complement strand
TCGGCGATGATATCGCGCACCGTCATGCGCGGGCTGAGTGCAGCATAGGGATCCTGGAAAATCAGTTGTGAACGCTTGCGATACTCCTTGAGCTCCGCTCCCTGCAGACTGCCGAGATCGTAGGTTACATCGTCATCGGTATAGATGACTTCGCCATGACTGATCGGCGCCGCCTTCAACATCGCGCGACCGAGCGTGGTTTTACCCGACCCGGATTCGCCTACCAGGCCGAAGAAACTGCCTTTTTCAATTTCAATATTAATGCCTTCACAGGCACGCACCACTGGACGCTCACCAAAGCCAACCCGGTTCAACGGAAAATGCACCGAGAGATTATTCGCACGAATCAAGATATCGCTCATGCCTGACCCCTCGGGTTCGCCAGGTGGCAGTCCACCCGATGATCATCGGTACCGATGCTGGTGACTGGAATCTCGCTACGACATCTTTCGGCGATATCATCTGACTCGACGCAGCGCGTGTGGAACACGCAGCCGCTGGGCCGATCCAGCGGCGACGGAATATCGCCCGGTACCGGTGTGAGCGGGGCCTCGAGATCGTCGAGTTTGGGCAACGAGTTCAACAAGCCTCGCGTGTAGGGATGCGATGGCGTATTGATGACCTGGCGCACCGTTCCAGTCTCTACCAGGTTACCCAGATACATGACGGCGACCCGGTCAGCGGTTTGCGCGATGACGCCCAGATCGTGGGTAATGAACAAGATCGACATGTGGAATTCGGCGACCAGGTCTTTCATCAGGTCGATCACCTGGGCCTGGATAGTCACATCGAGTGCGGTAGTGGGTTCATCCGCAATCAACAACCGTGGTTTGGTTGACAATGCCATCGCGATCATCGCGCGTTGGCGCATGCCACCGGAAAACTCGAAGGCGTACTGTCCGAAGCGCTCCGCCGGTTCCGGAATACCGACCCGGGTCAGCATTTCAACGGATATCTCCTTCGCTTTCGCTCTAGTCATGTCAGAGTGGATCATCAATTGTTCCACCATTTGCTCGCCAATGGTGATCGCAGGAGCGAAACTCGCCATGGGTTCCTGAAAAATCATTGAAATCGCACCGCCACGAATGACCATTTGCTCAGCAGGACGTTTCAGTGACAGAACATCGTGTTCCTCACCATCGATATTCAGGGTGATTTTACTACCTTCGTCGTATACCGCGTTATCGGCGTTCAGCATCATCAACGACTTGGCGGTAACCGACTTGCCGGAACCACTTTCACCGACCAACCCAAGTACTTCACCAGGCGCAATTTCAAAAGACACGTTATTGACGGCCGTTACCAGGCCTTCATCGGTCTTGAAACGCAGTGTTAAATCTTTTACTGAAATCAGCGGCTTGGTCATTTCTTGGTATCCGCATAAGGATCGGCCGCGTCACGCAGTCCGTCACCGACAAACACGAAGGCCAGCACCAGCGTGATAAAGAAGAAAACCGGAATGAAATACCACTGGTAATTCAACAGCACATCCGCGCTGGTCACGTTTTGCAGCATTACACCTAATGAGTTAACCGGATCTTTCAAGCCAAGACCAATAAAGCTGAGCGCGGTTTCGGACAGCACCATGTACGGAAATGAAATGATCAGGTCGACGATGATGTAACTGGTAAAACTTGGCAATAAGTGACGACGAATAACATGACCTGCGCTTGCGCCGCACAACTGTGCCGCAAGCACATATTCCTGGTTGCGCTCGGTCAGCAAATGGGTTCGAACCCGTCTTGCCAGTGTTGGCCAACCCACAAATCCAAGGATAATCGAGATGAAAAAGAACCGGGTCTCCGAACTCCAGGTAGCGGGAATAAATGCTGCTAGCGCCATAAATAATGGAATGGTTGGAATGGTTCGGACTGCATCCGTCATCATCTGCAACATGGAGTCGATCCAGCCACCGTAGTAACCCGAAATGCCACCTATTATCAATGCCAGAACAAAGGCAATAAATACTCCGATCGTTCCTACCGCAAGCGAGGTGTTGATGGCCTGGAGGGTTCGGGAATAAATGTCTTTACCCGTCGCATCCGTGCCGAAGATATGTATCTTGCCCGAATCGACGCCGAACAAATGAGTGCTGAGGTCCATACCCAGGAGTGTATATTCGTCACCCTGCGGGAAGAAAACAACATATCGGCGGGCTTCAAGACTGGTGTCGATCTTGGTAACCCAGCGAAAGTTTGTCTCAATCGAGCGCGATCGCTTGAATGAGTAGATAAAGGGTCGCAGGGAACAGCCATGGTCATCACAGAAACTGGGGACATTCGGCGCACCGTTTAGATAGTCTTTATTCCGTCCGGCAATCGTCGGGTCATAGGGCGTCAGGAACGGCGCAAAAAACCCTGACAGGATTAATACAATGAGTAAGCCAGCACCGACCATAGCGGCTTTTTGTTTCTTGAACCGGGCCCAGATCAGCTGGCCCTGTCCGGCAGTGAAGTACGCCTCTTTGCGTTTCTGGTCTACATTTGCATCGGTTTCTTCGATGATTGCTGTTTCTGTCATGTCGCTTACCCCAGGATGCTGCGACGAACGCGCGGGTCGGTTATGGCAAGGGCAATATCGGTAATAAAATTAATAGTCACAATACTGGCGGTCAGCATAAAAATTATCGCACCCGCTAATTGCTGGTCGTTGGAGGCCGCCAGCGCATCGTACAACAGGGACCCGGCCTCGGTGAGAACCAAAATCAACGCGACGATCGGTAGCTCGTTAAAGATTCGGTTTAAATCAAACCCGAGCGAGTTGATGATGGGGCCGAGGGAATGCCGAGCGGGATAGCGCCACAGCAGTCGACGTCCACTAACACCGCGGGCGGAGGCGGCCAACACGTACAATTTTCCAACCTCATCAGACATCAGCGCACGCACGGTTTGAATCGCAAATGCAGTCGCCGACCAGGCTAGAATAAATACCGGCAACCAGGCTCGTGAGAGGAAGTCTTTGACCCGATCATAGGACCAGGCCGCATCGCGAAACTCCTTGGAAAACAATCCGGTCAGAGTGTCGCCGAAATATATCGTCGAAAATAGCATAATCATAAGTGCTAGCAGGAAGTTCGGCATAGCCAGACCGAGATAACTGACAAGTCGGAGGCTATTGTTTAATGTTGCACTTTTTGACGTAGCCGAAATGATTCCGACCGGGATAGCAATCAGGTAAGCGACCAGTAACGAGGTAAGGCAAATAGCAAGACTCAACCAGAATTTCTGGCCCAGTAGCTCGCTGATGTTAAGACGCAAGATGCAACTATCGCCAAACTCGCCCTGAAAAGCATTGAAAATCCAGCTTCCCCAGCGCACCAGATAAGGCCGATCCAGGCCCAGGCGAACCCGTTCTGCATCGATGTCGGCAATGGTTATTGCCGAGCCCTGGGAACTTTTGAAAGCGAGGTAGCGCTCTGCACAGTCGCCCGGCACCAGTTCCATCAAACTGAAAACAATCAGCGAAACCAGAATCAGCGTAAACATCGCTAAAAAGGCACGCGTGATTGCGAAACGGGCGAATTGCATTGTCTTCTGCGCTCCTACCTATTTTGTTGCTGAATAGGGCCTGGTCAACCCGCCCGAGTAGAAAGAAAAATCTTCGGTTTCAGTTGTCCGCGGGCATTCAACAATGCCCGCGGACTACCTATTTCTGAAAACTTACTTGGCAATATACCACTGAGGACCGCGGTACGGATAAGAGCGGTAGTAAGCATAAGATGCCGTCTTATATTCAGGAAAGTTTTTCAAGGTGTTGTGGTGATAAACCGGTGACGCCGACTTCACAGTGCCGATGAAGAGCAGGTGCTCAGTCAGATTTTTTACCAGTTTTTGACCCACTCGATTGGATTCAGCAGTGCCCGCTGTCGCCGCTTGAAAGGCACTGATGTCTTCGATCATCTCATATGCCCAGGCTGGTGGTTTCACGCCTGAAGCACCATCCGAGTCGAGATACTCACCCCACAGCATGGCTGTTCTCTGGTTGAAATAGTTGTCGTAAGGCGGAATGAACAACTCGGATATACCCAGGATGACAGCCAATGGTTGACCTTTCAAGTACATGGTGACATCGAGCTGGTTGGATGACATGGCCGAACGGAATTCATCCGTGGTGACTTCCTTGACCGTATTATTGATACCTACGGCAGCCCAGTGCTGACCGATCAATTCGACCTGCTTGATCGACATGGACTGCGTGGCGACCTGAAGATTCAGTACCAGCGGACTTCCATCGAGCAAATCGCGCCAGCCGTCCCCATCAACGTCTTTAACACCGATTTCATCCAGCAGGCTGTTGGCTAACTTCGGATCAAACTGAGCGTAATGCTGGGTCCACTTTTTATCAACAAACGACGGGGTCGGAGAGAAGCCGATATATTGCTGGACAGTACCCGTACCGAAGAACACAACTTCGTTGATTTCATCACGGTTGATGGCCACAGACATGGCCTGGCGAAACTTCAGGTTACCGAAAACCTTACGCTTCTCCAGATCCTCGGAGGTCACGTTGAAGGCAAAAGTCGACATTGCGACTTCGGGTTTCAGTACCATCGTGAAGTTGCTTTTTTCCTGATTTTCCAGCAGCACTGGTGCATGATCGAGATTCAATGCCTGTTGCTTGAAAGAGACTTCGCCATTCATCAGCTTCAGCAAACGTACTTCGGCGTTGCCAACAAATACTTCGTCCTGCTCGTTGATGTAGGGCAGCTGGTTACCGGCAGTATCGACCATATAGAAATAAGGGTTAGCAACAAAGTGACGGCCTTCGGTGCTTTCCGCGATGACAATATGGCTTTCCAGTGTCGGGTGCGCGTGTGCTGGCAAATTCGCGAGTTTGTCAGAGTTTGTCAGCATCGGGGTCGGCGTATCCATCCAGTCAGAGCTGCCGTAGTAGGCGGCAATCGCTGCATAGCCATTTTCAAATCCCAATTTTTGCGCATTGGCATCGGCATCCGGATTAACTGCTGGATGCCACTGACCAAGAAAATGCTTGGGCTGGAAGCCCTGTGCATAGTGATTAGCGAAATGTGACAGCAGACCTGGCTTTGGAGAAGGCAGGTTGAAACGTACCGTTTGCGCGTCGATGACATCAACCGTCATCGGCTTGCCGCCGACCAGGACATAATCTTTAGTCTTTTCTCGCACATTCGTGTCGATCGCCAGATTTTCATACCAGAACTCGACATCTTCTGCACCGAAGGGTGCTCCGTCCGACCATTTTTGGCCTTTGCGCAGGAAAAACGTCAGTTGAGTAAAGTCATCGTTCCACTCCCAGCCTTTGGCAACGTTTGGCACGATGGTTTCAAGATCGTCCGAATAACGCACCAGGTTTACGTGGCGCACGGCCATGAAGTCTGAGGTGCCTGATTCGGTCGCATTTGACAGCGCATCGAAGGTACCACCGTACTTACCGATCGAATCGTAAGGCGCGACTACCAGAGGCTCTTCCGGCATGCGATCGGCCAGTGGTGGTAATTTAGGGTTGCCAAAAATCTGCTTGTTCAATTTTGCGATTGCAGGATTTGCGTTGAAACGAAGTGTACAGTTGGCCAGTCTATTGAACTCTTCAAGTTCGTACTGCTGCGGATACATTCCGGCGGGAACGCCTTTCATGTCCGCTACGGTAACTGTCGGACATTTGGCGGCCGCATAGGCGACGCTGGAAATGCCGAACTGTGCTGTCATCAGCACGATTCCGGCGCAAACCGGTAGCGCCAGTTTCACAGGTTTAAGAGATTTCATTTATTTTTTCCTCAGATTCACTTTCGGTTGTTTACTGCGTGTGTTGCCTTTATTTTTTTACTGCCGCATGTCTTTAGGCAGCGTACAGGGGCATAAAGGTATACATAATAAGCATAAGTTGCAAGTAACGGCAATCACCTCGCCAGTCGACAGGCAGCACTGCACGGTGGCAGCTTCAAAACGGACCTGTGTAAACCGACCCACAAACATCCGCGACACCATGATTTTCGTGCGTTACAGCTGTGTGACAGACATCTATCTGAAATTTCCGAAGGGGCGCGGCACCCACTTCAGATCAGCTCGATCCAGTGCACTACCGGCGTGCGATTTCCCTGTGCCAGCTGCAGCTGACAGCCTATATTGGCGGTGGCAATGACATCCGGCTGGTCAACCGTCAGCGCGTCCAGCTTGTTCTGCTTAAGCTGGCCTGAGATGGCCGGTTGCAGCATCGAATAAGTCCCTGCCGAGCCACAGCACAAATGCGCGTCTTCAATTCGGCAAATCTGGTAACCGACGTCGGCCAGCAGCCGCTCAACCCGATAATTGAGACCGAGACCGTGCTGCATGGTACAGGGCGTATGCACCGCAACGCGCCTTGCGGCTGCCTCAGGCACTTCGATCGCATCACTGTGCTCCTCGACGACTTCAATCAGATCGCGATAAAGCGACGTCACCATCTTACCTTTTTCGGCATAGTCGGGGTCATCCGCCAACAACCGCGCATAGTCCCTGACGCTAACCCCGCATCCCGTCGCAGTCACCACGATTGCCTCGACCCCGGCTTCGATATGCGGCCACCACTGATCGATCAGCTGTTTAACCTGGCGCAGCGCATACTCGGGCTCGGAAGTGTGCATGGCTGCCGCCCCACAGCACAGGTTCTGCTCCAGTTCGATGACTTCGAGTCCAAGCTTACCCAGCAGATTACTGGCACTGATATTGGTATTGGGTGCGAGCGTCGGCTGCACGCAGCCTGCCAGCATTAACACCTTGCGCGAATGCCGGGCCTGGTGGCGCGTCAACGCGACCTGACGGGCCGGTATTGAACTGCGCAGGCCGGCCGGCATCATCCACGCCAGCGCCTGCCCAATGCGAATCGCAGCACTAAACATCCAGCCTGAATTGATAAAGCGCACGATTGCCGCACGACGCATGCGATCGAAACGCGAACGCGGCAAATCGAGCTCGATCATTTCCTTACCGATCTCGAGCAGATGACTGTATTGCACGCCCGAAGGGCAGGTCGTTTCACAGGAACGACAGGTCAGGCAGCGGTCAAGATGCTTGAGCATTTCCGCATTCGCGGCTGCACCTTCAAAATACTGCTTCATCTGGTAGATGCGCCCGCGCGGCCCGTCGAGTTCATCGCCGCGCAACTGGTAGGTCGGACAGGTGGCATTACAAAAACCGCAATGCACACACTTGCGCAGGATCGACTCGATCGCTTGTGCGTGCCTGCTTTGCCTGATCTTCGGGGCGAGCGTGGTTTGCATACCTACAATCCCGGGTAGATGCGGCCGGAGTTGAAGATACCGGCAGGATCAAGGCTCGACTTGATGCTGCGCTGCAGCTTCAGCATCGTTGGAGCCAACGGATGGAACACAGCCACATCCGTGGCATGGCCACGAAAAGCGCAAACGCTCCCACCCAGAGTGACGGCTTTCTCTCGTAAGGCCGCAACGTCAACTTCGCCCGACAGCCAACGCTGCGCGCCACCCCATTCGATCCATTGTGGCCTGCCGGGCACCAGGTCGACGCTGGCCGGCGGCAACGACACCCGGGTAAGCGGCTGCTCAAGGACAAACAGATCATGTTTCTGCTCACGCAGTTCGGCCCAATCAAACTTGACCCGCTCGCCACCCAGCTCGGCAATGGCTTGATTAACACCCTGCTCGCTACCGGACAGTCGCAGTCGACTGGTACCATCGTGCCACGCTGACGCCGATAGCGGAAAGGGCTGCGAGCCAAGTTCATTGACCCAGCGGATATGCGCATCTGCACTACTGTGTTCGAAAGCGAGCGTGGTCTCGATGGCATACATCGGTACCACACGAATCGACACTTCGAGAATCACCCCGAGCGTGCCCAGCGAACCGACCAGCACGCGTGACAGGTCAAAACCGGCCACGTTCTTGATCACGCGACCACCAAATTGCAGCACTTCACCGCGACCATCGAGCATTTTCACGCCCAGCACAAAATCACGGATGTTGCCCGCAAATCCACGGCGCGGCCCGGCCAGACCACTGGCAACCATGCCGCCGATCGTCGCCTCGGGACCAAAATGCGGCGCTTCGAATCCAAACATCTGTCGATGCTCGGCCAACAAGGCTTCGACCTCGCGCAGACGACAGCCGGCACGCAGGGTAATTACCAGTTCGGCAGGGTCGTAATCGATGATACCGCTGTGTGCCGCCACTTCCATAGGCAGGGTATCCAGCGACTCACCGTAAAATCGCTTACTGCCACTGCCGACAACTTCCACCGAACCGCCGGCCGCGGCGAGCGCTGCAACCTGGGTCACCAGTTCAGCTTCGATATCAACGTCAACGATGTCGTTCATCAAAAACGCTCAATGTCGGGGTGCGGTACTTTGCCCTGGTGTACATGCATCGAATTGAATTCAGCACATCGGGCCAGCGTAGGGATCGCCTTGCCCGGATTCAACAGCCGGAGCGGATCGAAACATTCCCGGATCGCATGAAACTGATTACGCTCGGCTTCACCAAACTGAATACACATTTCACCGAGCTTCTCGACGCCGACACCATGCTCCCCGGTGATGGTGCCACCACACTGAATACAGAGCTGTAAAATCTTGCTGCCCAGCTCCTCGGTTCTTTCAAGCTCACCCTCGTTATTGGAATCGTACAGAATCAGCGGATGCAGATTACCGTCGCCGGCGTGAAACACATTGGCGACCGGCAGGCCATATTCAGCGGAAAGCTCACGGATACCGGTGAGAACTCTCGATAACGCTTTGCGCGGGATAGTGCCATCGATGCAGTAGTAGTCTGGTGAAATACGACCCACGGCTGGAAAGGCGGCCTTGCGCCCTGACCAGAACAACAGGCGCTCCGCCTCATCCCGAGCGAGACGCGTATCGACCGCTCCACCACGCTGCAATACGCCTTCGACCAGCTCAATTTGTGCGACAACCTCTTCTTCGGTGCCGTCGAGCTCGCAGATCAGAACCGCCTCGGCATCGATCGGGTAACCGGCATGCACAAAATCTTCGGCCGCACGTATCGCCGGGTTATCCATCATTTCAATACCGGCCGGGATAATGCCCTCGGCGATGATCGCGGCAACGCTGTCTCCGGCCATTTCTACCGAATCGAACACGCCCATGACCACGCGCGCGCAGCGCGGAATGGGTAACAGTTTGACGGTGACTTCAACAACGATGGCAAGCATACCTTCCGACCCCACCAGCAACGGCATTAAATCATAACCATCGTTGTGCAATGAGCGCTGATCGACTTCAAAGATCTCGCCGTCGACACCGACCAGCTTGAGCGCAAGGATATTGTGCAAGGTCAACCCATATTTCAGGCAGTGCACACCGCCCGCATTTTCCGCCACGTTACCGCCGATGGAACAGGCGATCTGTGAAGACGGATCCGGCGCATAATACAGACCCAGGGATTTGACTGCCTCCGAGATGGCCAGATTCCGCACCCCCGGCTCAACCACCGCGAGGCGCGACAGGGTATCGACCTTTAGTATGCGCTTCATTTTAGCCAGACTCAGCACCACACCCTCGGGATGCGGCAAGGCTCCGCCTGACAGACTGGTACCCGCCCCGCGACTCACGACCGGTAGCCGCTGTTGATGACAGATCCGCATCACCTGCTGAACCTGCTCGATAGTTTCTGGCAACAGCACCAGCAGAGGCGTTTCACGATAGGCGCTCAGGCCATCGCATTCGTAAGCGGCGAGGGAGGTTGACTGATCAACCACATTCTCGGTGGGCAGAAATTTGCGGAATTCTGCGGCTAATTTTTCACGGAGAGATTGGGACATGCGATGTATGCTAGCATCTCGCGAAATTATTGAAAGGCGTAAACCGCAATGACTCGAATTGTCTATTTAAACGGCGACTACATGCCCGATCACGAAGCGAAAATCTCGATTTTTGATCGTGCCGTGAACTTCGGCGACGCCATCTATGACGTCGCCGGTGTGCTCGACGGAAAACTCATAGATTTCGAACACCACATGCAACGCTATTTCAGCTCTTTGCAGAAACTGTCGATAGAATCACCACTTACACAGGACCAAATACTGCAGGCATTTCGACGCCTGGTCGAGCTAAACCATGTCGATGAAGGCCTGGTCTACATGCAGGTCACCCGCGGCGTCGCCGAGCGCGACTTCGCCTGGCCGCAAGGCCTCAAACCCAACATTTTTATGTTTACCCAGGTGAAGCACGCAGAAGAAAATGATGCCGGGCGCGACGGTGTCAGGCTCGCCAGCGCGCCCGACATACGCTGGGCGCGGCGCGACATCAAGTCGGTTAACCTGCTGGGGCAGGTGCTGGCGAAGCAGGCTGCCCACGAGGCTGGCGCTTACGAAGCATTGCTGGTAGACAGCGATGGCTATGTCACTGAATGCGGCAGCACCAGTTTCTTTATGGTTCGCGGCGGCGAAATTCTTACCCGCCCACTCACTAACAACATTTTACCGGGCGTCACCCGACGCGCCATCATCGCGCTATGCACCACCAACGGCCTCAAACTGAACGAAACCCGTTTCACGCTGGAACAGGCGCTGGATGCAGACGAAGCATTTATCAGCGGCGCGTCGAGCTATGTACTGCCGGTCATCAATATTGACGGCCACGAACTGAGCCGCGGAAAGCCGGGAGAACTGACTCGGCAGTTGCGCGAAATCTACCTTGAGCATGTGCGCGCCTCATTGATTTGAACTCATCCGCATTCCAATATACGAAGTCATTGGGTGCGCATCTACAGGGGCTTAACAGCCTGGTCAATTCCCCTCGTCAGTAAGGCTCGAATCGAATCCTGAGCCAGGATCAATAGCGCGACTGCGCGGACAACACACTCTTCTGAAGTCGCTGCATAAAAGGTGATTTTCACCGTGAAGTCTCGCCTACGGGTTGAGAATTTCCACCCAATAAATCACACTGAAAAATGCTCCTTGTCGGCATCGGAGTTACTACCTGGGAGCTGCCGGCTCATCACTAACCGCTGCGGCAATGGCATCTTTCTGATTTGCAGTCAAATCATCCGGGTTCATATGTTCAGGTAGATGCACCCGGACTTCTTTGCGCGCAAACTCGATCCCATTGACTTCAAATGCTTTCTGCACGCGGTTATAAACTTCTTTGCGAATAACAAACTGTCCACCTGGTACAGTCGTGAACTTGCCACGAATGACAATACCGACATCGGTGACGTCCGCCGCGCCCTGCGACTTGAAAGGGTTGATCAAAACCTCCGCAAGTTCCGGCACTTCCATCATTTCCTGGCCTACCTTCTTGAAGAGTTTACGCACCTTATCCTGATCGGTATCAAACGGAACGGTAAACCTTAATTTCATCGTTACCCAATCACGGCTGTTATTGGTGAGCTGCGACATGGAACCATAAGGCACTATGTGCAGCTGCCCTGTATCCTGGCGCAATTGCAGTGAACGAATCGATATCTTCGAAACAACACCACCGGTAGTGCCAACCGTAATAAACTCTCCGAGCCGAAATGCGTCATCCAGTAAAAAGAAAACCCCGGATACGATATCCTTGACCAGAGTCTGTGCGCCGAAACCGATAGCAAGTCCCAGAACACCCGCACCGGCAAGCAGCGGCGTGATATTGACGCCTAACTGGCTTAGCGCCAGTAACACCGTGATGACAATGATGGTTGCCTGCATGGTCATTTGAAAAATGGGCAGGATAGTCGCCATTCTGGTTTGGCCGGTACCGCCTTCGGCGCCACTTTCGCCCTCCGGCACCTCGGTTGCCAGGCGCTTGTTTATCATCAGGTTGGTAACTTCCCAGGCCAGGTAACCAAGCGCCAGAATCAGCAGAGAACCAACGACGTTGGCAGCTACCTGAGCGCCGAAACCAGCCTCGGTCAGATTACGCAGGCTCACACCCCATAGCTTGCCGACGACAATAATGAGAAAACCAATCAGGCCTATTCTGCCGATACGAATATAGCTGAGTCGTGTTTCATTATGCGCCCTGGCCACGACTGCAGTGTCGTCAACTCCGGAGGGAACCAGGTGGGCGGCAATACCGCGCACAATGGTATCCAGAAAAGGCGCCATAACTATAATCGCAATTGCGGTAACGCTGCGTTCCGGGCTCAGATCCTGGTGGCCCGCACTGAGCACAAATTGCAGAAACAACCAGTTAAATGCGACCAGCCCGGCGGATGCGGCAGGCCACCACGCCGCCATGCGCCGGAGGCCCGGGGTCAGGTTTTCATCATCTCCCGAAATGATCTGGGTTAATCCCTGTTGCGCCCTCATGATGATAACAATCAACCAGATATGAATGCTGAGCCCCAACCAGAAGCGAAAGGTATCGACGTAAGGCAGCATGTATTGATCTATGAGCGCCTTGGTGAAAAAACCCAGGCCAACAACTGTAGCGATCAGAATGAAATTGCGCTCAATGAACTGGGCAGTCCAGGTATCGGTATATACCAGTCGTAATTCGGGGCGTCTCGGTGCCAGTATGAAGTGCATCACCGCTCCGGTGAGCCGCACCGTTAGAATAAAGCTCAGTATAAAGGACGAAGCGATGAAAAAATCATTGTCAGCGGTGATCAAAACATTCACCGCAATCATCGCCGCGATGGTAAAGATCGCAACACCGCCGATCTCGATTCCCGCGCGTGCCGATAAAACTTTCAAGGTCTCGATTAGCGTTTCTGGCCGGGATTGTCGAATCTTCTCACGCCTGGTGCTGGTGCTGCGCTTGAACAACCATTCTGCGATCATCCCGATAGCGATGCTAGCCGCAAATAAAAGCAGAAATGTGAGATTGCCACCGGTCTCGCGTCCATCAAACATCAGCCTGATTGACTTCCCCACACTGGCAACCATCTGTGGAAACGACAGTAAATGAATTCTCAGGTTAGCGCCAAAGTCGGTAAACCACTGCTTAACAATCTCAGCTCCCCCCGGGCCCTGCGATTCAGCGGCAACTTCATCTTTAGCGGTCGGTGCGCTCAAAAGCTCCATCAACTCAACCAGCGCCGCGGTCTGATTTTCATTCAGCTTTGACACCAGCGATTTCATGGCATCGGGGCCAAGCGCCTGCGGCACTTCGACTTCCGCTGAAACAGTGTTTTCACTCTGCGCGTGAGCGGATCCGCCGATCGTCGCCAGCAACATGAACACAGACAAAAAAATAGTCGGCAGGTAGATTCTGATATTTCGCATCGTTATTCTCTCAAGTAAATCAGGCCGCCTGACAAGGGTCGCTCAGGTAGGACGATGGCTGGATAATGTCACATCAAATAAAGATTTGCTAACCGAAAGGCCCTTCACAGACCGCCAATATTGAGCTGGTCGATGCCACCTCATTTGAACATTTAGTCTGTATTGCCGTAGTCCTGGCGCGCCTGCTCGGCACTGATGTATTCGCGCGCTACGTCCAGTTCGACCAGCTCCTTGTGGCGCGTTGATGGCTCACCATAGCCGCCCCCGCCCGGTAATTCCAGAACCAGGTGCCTGCCGTCCGGAATCCACTGCTTGCCCTTGGACTGCATGACCCCGCCGTCGTCGAGACTTACCGCACCGGCGGCTCCTGCTTTCCCACCATCGCGACCGCGCGCCGGATTGTCACAGCGATCAAACATGGCATTGATATAAATTCGATGACCGTGATTAGCCGATATCTCGATGACCTGCCCAAGTCCTCCGCGCTGTCTGCCGGCGCCGCCAGAACCTTCGCGCAGTTCCTTGCGCCAGATGGTAATCGGGCCGACATGCTCGGTGACTTCGGCTGACATGGTGTGGACGCCTGACGGAAACGCAGTTGCACTCAACCCATCAAGAGTTGGACGTGCACCGGTACCCCCGGAATTAAACATCAGGATTTGCGAATTGCGCAGCACTTCGCCCTCGGCCGGCTCTGCGCCCTCAATGGGATAGGCACCGAGTTGCACATTCCACAGTGCACTCGAACCTTCCGCCGGCACCGTGTCCGGTAGCATTTTATGTAGCGCCCCCAATACCACGTCGGGCAGGAATTGACCGAGCACGTGACGCACGGCAACCGGCGCCGGATGAACCGCATTCAGGATGCAATTTACCGGAGCACTGACTTTGAACGGGGATAAGGAAGCATGATTATTTGGAATCTGTGGCGCCAGTGTGCATTTAAGCGCGTAGCAGGCATAGGCCGTGGTATACACCAGTGGCACATTGATGCCCTTGCGGCTGAGACCGCTGGTGCCATCAAAGTCGGCCAGCACTTCTTTCCCGGAAACGTCCAGGCGCAATTTCATCGTCACGGTTTCGTCGAAACCATCCACGCTCATTTCATTCTCATAGGAACCCGTCGGCAGTTTCTTCAGACGCTCCAGGGTCGCACGCAGGCTATGCTCAAAAATGAAATCACGTAGCTCGTTCAGCTCATCCAGCTGGAACTCGTCCATCATCTCCATCAGTCGCCGATGCCCAATATCGTTGCACGAAGACAAAGAAAACAAATCGCCGATGACCTGCCCCGCTTCGCGCACGTTGTTACGAATAATATGCACCAGACGCTGGTCAACGACCCCGCGCTCGGCAAATTTCATGATCGGGATGAATATCCCTTCTTCATAAACCTCGCTCGCATCGGGCCCGAATCCGCGCCCACCAACATCGACCACATGTGCGGTACAGGCGAAGTAACCGACCAGCTTACCGTTGCGGAACGAGGGATTGACGAAGGTAAAGTCATGCAAGTGACCGGTACCCTTCCAGGGGTCGTTGGTGATGTAGGAATCGCCTTCGAAGACATTATCGCGGCCGATATCGGCGATGAAATGCCCCACCGCTTCGGCCATCGCATTGACGTGTCCGGGAGTGCCGGTCACCGCCTGGGCAATCATGTGGCCTTCGCTATCAAAAACACCCGCCGACAGATCACCCGCTTCACGTACCGAGGTTGAAAAAGCTGTGCGCAACAACGTCAGAGCCTGCTCTTCGACGACCGAGATCAGGCGATTCCACATCACCTGCATGTGCACATTGGAAATACCCTGATCCATTAGCCTTCCCTCTTCTTCGTCAGTAACAGGCAACCATCCGCCTGCCTGATCGCTTGGTAGCGACTGGTCACAACCGTGCTGGTTTCACGCTCAATAATAACGGCCGGGCCATCGATCCGGTCACCACTTTGCAGTTCGTCACGCTGATACACCTGCGCATCAACAAAGCACTGTTCACGCGCGTCAAATATACGTCGCGACTCCTCACTACTGCGCGCCTGTTCGCGATCGACCGGCGCGACACGCGCTGATTGCAGCAACTCACTGCGCACCTGCACCGACCAGTTCATGATCTCGATGTCCAGACCATCCAGCGCGCGCCCGAACAGGCGTTTGTACTCGGTTTCGAACAGGCGCCGGATCTCGGCATCATCGCCATCGATAAATTCGCGGTTCGGCAGCATCACCACGATTTCCCAACCCTGCCCCTGATAGCGCATGTAAGCCTTGATTTCGCGCACCAGTGGCGCATCCGGCGCACCGGCACGTGCAAATCGCTCGGCTTCGTCACTCAATTCAGTGATCAGCCGGTTGGTCCACAGCGCATCAAATTCGCTGAGACGCAAAAACGCACCGCGCACCGCTTCGAAACCGAATGGCGCACGCAAAAAGCCGATCGCCGAACCCACCCCGGCACCGGGCGGAATCAACAGGCTGTCAATATCGAGCTTTTCGCACAAGCGGCTGGCATGCAGCGGCGCGGCACCGCCGAAGGCGATCATGGTAAATTCGACCAGTTCCTTGCCGCTTTCCACGGCATGCACACGCGCGGCATTCGCCATGTTTTCATCGACCACTTCGCAGATACCGATCGCGGCGGTTTCGCTGTCCATGCCCAGTTGTTGGCCAACGGCATGTTGCAGTGCCGCTTTCGAATGCTCCATGTCGAGGTGGATTTCACCACCGGCGAAACGCTCGGCATCGAGTCTCCCGAGCAACAGGTCGGCATCCGTCACCGCCGGATTTTTGCCACCGCGGTCGTAACAGGCCGGGCCGGGTTCAGAACCAGCACTTTCCGGTCCAACACGAATTTGTTGCATTTCATCGACCCAGCCGAGCGAACCGCCACCGGCACCGATCTCCACCATCTCGATGACCGGAATCGAAACCGGCATGCCCGAGCCCTTCTTGAAGCGGTAGGTGCGCGCAACCTCGAAGGTACGCGCCGTCTTTGGCAGACAATCTTCGATCAGGCATATCTTTGCCGTGGTGCCGCCCATGTCGTAGGACAACACCTTGTCGAGCCCGAAGCGTGCCGCAAAGTCAGCCGCGTAGATAGCACCTCCGGCCGGACCCGATTCCAGCAGTCGCACCGGAAACTCAATAGCACTTTCTACCGAGATCAGGCCACCGCCCGAATGCATCATGAACACCGGACACTGTCCACCAACTGCGCGCAACCGATCCACCAGGCGCTCCAGGTACGACGCCATAAGTGGCTTGACAAAGGCGTTAGCGCAGACCGTGTTAAAACGTTCAAATTCACGCATCTGCGGCGATACTTCGCTGGAAATTGAAATGGTGATATCGGGCAATTCCTCGGCGAGGATGTCACGCGCGCGGCGTTCGTGCTGAGGATTGACGTAGGCATGAATGAACCCTATGGCGATGCTCTGATAGCCGCCAGCGCGAATACGCTCGGCTATCGAGCGCAGCCCCACTTCGTCAAATGGAATCAATTCACGTCCAGTGGCGGCGATACGCCCATCAACCACGTAGCGATGCTCACGCGAAATCAGCGGCGCCGGCAGGCTCAAATTGAGATCGTATTGCTCAAAGCGACCCTCGGTACGCATTTCAATCACATCGCGAAAGCCCTTGCTGGTGATAAACGCAGTACTCGCACCGCGGCGCTCGATCAACGAATTCGTCGCAAGTGTGGTGCCATGGATCAACTGATCCACCTGTTCGATACCGATGCTGGCGAGTCCGGTCACCTTGATCAGGCCATCGATAATCGCCTGCTCAGGTTCGCTATAGTTGGTCAGCACCTTGGCACTGAATTGCTGCTCGCCACACTCGAGCACGACGTCGGTAAAAGTCCCACCGATGTCGGCGCCTACACGAACACTGTGATTTTCGAAACTCATGCCTTATCCCGTTATGGTGTGCGCCGTGACGGGCGCTGCAAGGCGAGAATTCTAACGGAAACAGCAGGCTTTATCAGGATAAATCGAAACTTACCGTGACACAAAGGCCACCCAGTTCGGACTCGCTCAACTCGACGCTGGCGGCATGGCTTTGGGCAATCGTTTTAACAATCGACAGCCCGAGTCCGGCACCGCTACTGTTAGTATCCCCGGCACGGTAGAAGCGCCCCGGTGCCTTTTCACGTTGCTCGGCATCAAGCCCCGGCCCGGAATCATCGACCGTCAGCACCAGTTTTCGCTGTTCACGGCGACATTGCACCTGCACTCGACAACCGTTATCGGCATAGCGAATAGCGTTATCCAGCAGGTTAGACACCAGACTTTCCAGCAAGGATTGAGAACCGGCCAGTTCACAACCACCAGTCGGCGCGATCAACTCCAGGGATATGGACTTTGTCTCAGCCGACGCCTGCGCCGAGGCGATCGCCGCTGCACAAACCCGCGCCAGATCGACCGGCTCGAACACCGGCGCGGAATCGGCCTTCTCGAGATGACTGAGCGCGAGTAACTGCGACACCAGATGCGACAGGCGCCGAATACTGATCTTCATGCTTCGCAGCGAATCCAGGACTTCGACTTCCTGCGTTTCCTCGATTGCGTTGTCGACGCTGATCAACAGTGACGCCAACGGATTGCGCAGTTCGTGCGCCGCATCGCTAACAAACCGCCGCTCGCGCAGAAAAGTGGCATCCAGGTCGACAATCATCTGATTCATGGCATCCACCAGCGGGCTGATTTCGTGCGGTACGCCACTGACATCGATCGGCGTCAGTCGCTTCAGATCCTGCTCGCGCACCTGATCGGTAACCGTTTGCAAAGGGCGCAATGCGGCACCGACGATATGCCACAGCATCCATAGCACCAGCGGCAATAACAGGATTAACGGTAACAACAACCCGGCGCCAATATACTCGGTGATTTCTTCACGCACGCTGCTGCGTTCGCCGATGACGATTAACAAATCATCATCGCTGGATTCGAGCGCGAAGGTGAACCATTTCTTGCGCTTGTATCTGAATTCGGAAAAACCGCTGGGAATACCCGCTTTGGGCAAATCGGGGGCCTCACGTGAGTGCAGCAGTAAATTGCCTTGTGCGTCGAGTACAGCAAAAAACAGTTTGCGTTCATAAGGGTGCGCACGCTTGCCCAACTCAAGCTTGCGCTGTAGCTCCAGTCGATCGGAGGCAATGGCATCGCGCGACACCAGCCCATCAATGATGCGCGCAGTCTGTGCCAGCGAGGCACTGAATATTTCATCAGCTTCCTTGGTCGTTCCAATGTATATGGCAATTCCGGACAAGCTGGTCAGGGAAAACAACGTAACGACCACGTACCAGGTCAGCCGCCGGCGTAATGATCGATTAGCCTGCATAATCAACATCCAGTCGGTACCCGATGCCGCGCACCGTCTTGATCAACTTGCTGTCGAGCTTGCGCCGCAGGTGGTGAATATGCACTTCCAGAGCATTGCTTTCTACCCCTTCGTCCCAGCCATAGAGGGCTTGCTCAAGCTGTCCGCGCGCGAGCACCTGTCCGGGCTTATTAACAAATTCCGACAGCACCACAAATTCACGGCGATTCAGATCGACTTCGGCTCCCTGAAACCAGACTTGCTGCGTGGCATTGTTAATGCGCAACTCGCCGAATTGAACTTCTGGTGCGGCAATGCCGTGGCTGCGACGACTGAGCGCCCGTACCCTGGAGCGCAGTTCTTTCAGCTCCACCGGCTTGACAACGTAATCGTCGGCGCCACTATCGAGACCAAGCACACGCTCATCGACCGTATCGCGCGCCGTCATGATCAGTACCGGCGTATTAACCCCTTCGCGACGCATACTCTGCAACACCGAGATGCCATCCTTGCCGGGCAATTGCAGGTCGAGAATAATCAATTCAAAGTCTTCACTGCGTATCGCATTTAGCGCCTGCGCACCATCGGTGAGCCAGTCGACATGATCACCATCGCGCATCAGCGCCTTGCGAATGCCAGCGCCCAGTTGTTTATCGTCTTCTACCAGCAGTAATCTCACAGCCTGTCCAATTATTGAAGACGGGTTGATCACTGCAGAGTAATCACCCCGTCAACATCACTCACAAAATAAAATCAGGAGCCAGTCAACTGCGCACGCAACTTGAGCGCCTGCTGCCGACGACCCTGATCTGCCACCGGGCGATCCACCATTGGCTCTGCCTGCAATGCGAGCTCGATGTGTTCCAGCGCGAGCATTTCCTCACCCTGATCAACCAGGTACTCGGCGAAAAAATAATTGATGTCCAGACCCTGTGGATTGATCGCCAACGCCTTCTTGAAATACTGTTCCGCCTTCTCGTCATTGCCGAAACCGATCGGCCATCCCGGCACCTTGGAATACAGCGAACCGAGGCTCGCGTAAACCGAGCCACCCAGAACTTCCGGATCGATTGTTTCCGCCTGCTCCAGTTGGCGCTTCGCCTGCTTGACCAGGCCAAGCGCCCCAAGACCACCTTTCTTTTCCGCCAGGGTCGACAGCACGATCGCATCCCAGACCAGCACCTCCGCATTTTGCGGATGTTGCTGCGCTAACTTGTCAGCCTGTTGCGACAATGCCTGCAACTCACGGAAATTTTTGTTAAGAAATTCATCTACGTAATAAAGCCTGGCCCATTCGCTTTGGATTTCCCGCACCTCGGGCATTTGCGCTGACGACGAAACACCGGCAACGCCGGGCTGCATCACCAGCAGTGCCAGCGACATTAAAGCAATTTTCAGTGATTGTTTATACATTTTGCACCTCTTCCGGGTAGTTATTGGACAACAGGCCAATCAAGCTGTGTATTGCTTGATCAGTGGCAGTTTCTTTGAAATAGCATTACCGATCAGTGTCGGGAACACCGAATTGAGCCGCACCAGCAGCTTTTCGGGCCAGCCCAGCGCGAGCTCGGCACGACCGCTGCAAATAAACCCGAGCACGGAAGCGGCCACCTGCTCCGGGGGATCCATGGTCACTCCCATACGCCGATTCATTTCGACCACGCGATCACTGTTGATCGCTGTCCTGGCCGCGCGCGGCAATATGCAACCTACTCGAACCCGGGTGTCGGACAATTCGCGCCCCAGCGCCTGGGAAAAACCACGTATGGCATACTTGCTGGCTGAGTAAACGCTGTAACCGGGAAAACCAAGCGCGCCGAATGTGGAGGCAACATTGACCACGCGGGCCGCTGGTTGCTGTTTCAGCTGCGGCAGTAAACGACGCGTCAGTTTCATCGGCACGATGCTGTTCAGCGTCATTATTTGCTCGATGTCACGGTCGCTTAGCTTTTCGAACATTTCGAATTTACAAATGCCTGCGTTGTTGACCAGCACGTTGATCGCTCGCTGCGACTGTTCGATCGACACAATCCAGTCATCCAGCTGCTTGTCGTCGGTCAGATTCAGAGCACGGACTTCGATAGTCTGGCCGCTACAAGATTTTGCATCGAGTTCATCTTTAAGTGCCGTCAGCGAAGCTTCATCCATTCCACACAGAAACAGGCTGGCCCCGGCCGCCGCCAGTTGCCGCGCGAGCAGCTGACCGATACCGCCGCAGGCACCGGTGAGCACCACAGTCATTTGTTCAGGCTGCATGACTTTTCTCCTGCAAACTTTGCTGCGGGTTCTTCTGCACGATCGGCAGGGCCTCGAATATGCGCCTATACAACTCGTAGAAAACCCCTGCCGAATGCAATACCGCAGCCTGGTCATCAGCATCGTCGAGGCGATTCATCAGGCGTTCGAAATCCTGCATATGGGCCACGTCGAGGCTACCGTGAGAGACCATGTAGGACATCGCGTTTGCTGCAAGATCCAGTGCCGTCAAAATCTGGCCGGCAGCATAGGTAGCTATCGTGGAGCTGGTCTTTTCGAGCGTGTATACCATGCCGAACAGGCCCAGCGGATTGTTGCGCGCGATCGTATCGTAGGCATAACTCACCATCAGTTCAGTGGCCAGCGCCGGCTTACCATGCCTGACCATGTCTTTGTCTACACCGAGGTGGTGCAAATCATTCAGAATCCATTCCTGGTGACCTACTTCTTCCTCGATGTAATGCACAATCGCCTCGCGTAACCATTCGAGTCGCTCCGGCAGACGGCTGCCGCAGGCCATCAGCAGGGGCACAGTGTGCTTGACGTGGTGGTAGGCTTCGATCAGAAAGGCCTGATAAGTCTGCATGTCAACATCACCACCAAGGCAGCGCGCAATCGCAGGGGATTGTTGCAGACGCTGCCGGGCAGCTGCGGTTTGCGTTTCTATCCGGTTAAAAAACAAATCCTGCGTTACTTCGTGGTCTGATACGTCCTGATCTAACATGGATTGCTCTCCTGAAATGAAAATCGGTCACCACTGCGGCCGGGAGTCGGCGAGGCATTGCCCGGCGACAGCAGCTGCGGTAACTGTTGTGCGATCTGTTGGCGCCTGAGTCGGCCATTGGCGGTCAGGGTCTGCGCTACGCGCGAGAAGGGTGTTGTCAACCGATGCCATTCACGCACACGAGCATAAGCGGGCAGATCCTGGTTGATGCAGTTGATGGTCGTTTCGAGCTCAGCATCCGTTGCCGAACTGGCCAACAACACCGCCAGCTGTTCCCCGTCGTCGCTGAAAACGTAACTTTGCAGGATTGACGACGAAGCATTGAGCTCGGCTTCAATCCATTCGGGTGAGACATTGCGCCCGTTCGCCAACACGATAAGATTCGATTTCCGGCCGTGCAGCTGAACAAAGCCATCGCCATCGATACTACCCAGGTCACCTGTTCGAACCAACGCCTGCCGTCCTTTTTCGGTCTCGCAATGCAAGTCACGCGCCAAACAGATTTCACCGTCTTCGGTGACGCTCACGGAAACTCCAGGCAAGGGTTTGCCGACGCTGCCGACGCGATCGTTGCGCGGCGTATTAAGCATTGCGACCGAGCCGAACTCGGTTAATCCATAACCTTCGTAGGCCGGGATTCCGGCCTGGCGAGCGCGCTGCAGCAGGGTCGGCGCAACCCGCGCTCCGCCGACCGCGACGAATTCCAGGCAATCAGGATTGATCGCAGCATTGTCGACAAGTTGGCACAGCAGCTCGAGCAACTGCGGAGTAATAATCAAGCTATTGGGGCGCACCCGATTGAAACAGGTCACTAATTTCGCCGGATCGAGCCCAAGCACATCGTTTAGGCCGATATCAGCGGCCGGCTCGGCATGCACGCATCGTCCAAGTAACAGCGGCACGTAGATACCTGCAATATTTTCCAGCAAGGTCGCATAAGGCAGGATGCTCAAATGGACATTGATGTCGAGATCTGCAATCGCCTGACATAACGAGGTAGCGGTTTGTTCGATGAAGTCAGCACCAAGCTCAACACCTTTCGGCGCACCGGTGGAGCCCGATGTATAGCTGATCCTGGCAGGCGCTGGCGTGCTGCTCGCTGGCGTTTCCAGCGATCTCGGCGCAAGCTTGGCATGACGAGATTCTATGCACTGTATTCGACTGTCGCTGAATCCGGGCAATGCAATGCCGCTTGCGATCACACCGATCGGCAGCTCACGATCGAAAACAATACCGTCGAGATTGGCATCGTCGATAGCATGTGCGATCTGCGCAACGCTGAAAAATCGCGGTAGCGGCACCGCGGTAATACCGGCGGCAAGTGCGGCCAGGTCAAAAATTATCCAGTCGAGTCCATTGTCGAGATACAGGCCGATTCTGCGTAGTCCGAGGCTTCGCACCTGTTCCGTGGCATTTGCGACTGCATCCATAAGCTCTGCGTAACTCAAGCGCAAATCGCGTGATCGCACCGCGTCGGCGTCGGGCTGCGCGGCGCAACGTTTCAGCAACTGGGCGATTAAGCTGTTCACGCTTCCAGCACACCGTCGAATGCTCGCAGCCCGAGACCCACGCGCCCGGCAACGACATGGGGATTGTCTTCATAGTATCCGCTCCAGGTCTGTTGATCTGTCGGCAGACGCGATTGCAATGCACGCCCGAGACCCACGGTTTCAATACCCAGAATTGAGAACATCCGCTGCAGCGAACTACAACCGGTAAATAC